>Ga0208695_1000018_pt1 | contig 289690 bp, 252 predicted proteins | sample AD_UKC111_MetaG_FD_184449 | JGI IMG/M metagenome (GOLD analysis project Ga0208695, IMG submission 184449) | Active sludge microbial communities of municipal wastewater-treating anaerobic digesters from Hong Kong - AD_UKC111_MetaG (SPAdes)... | ecosystem: Engineered > Bioreactor > Anaerobic >...
ACACACAAAAGGATCTGGAGGAGAGTTTTAAGGAGTATTTAAATAAGATAAATGGGGATCTGGAAAAGATAAAGGAATGGTATAATGGATATTATTTTTTAAAGGATAAGTTGTATAATCCCTTTGACATATTGCAGTTTTTTGACAAAGGAGGAATATACAGGAATTACTGGTTTGAAACAGGGACCCCAACATTTTTGATTAAACTCATAAAGGAGAGGAACTACTTTTTACCTGCCCTGTCAAATCTTAAGGTGGATGAAAAACTCCTGAGTAGCTTTGATATAGAAGACCTTGACCTTGAGGTGATACTGTTTCAAAGCGGATATCTTACCATAGATTCTGTGGAATATACTCCCTTTGACACAATAGAATACAGGCTCAAAATCCCGAACAGAGCAGTAAAGCAGTCCTTTACTGATTTTATAATCGACAAACTCCTGGAGGATAAGGCTAAGACTCCCAAAAAGGTAAGCCTTTATAAAAGCCTTGCGGATGCAAACATGAAGGAATTTGAGCAAACACTTATATCCCTTTTTGCCTCAATTCCCTATAACAATTTTGTTAAGAATAATATATCAGAATATGAGGGATTTTATGCCTCAGTTTTGTATGCCTATTTGCAGAGTCTTGGCTTTGACATAGAGGGGGAGGATGTTACAAATCAGGGACGAATTGACCTTGCAGTGAAATTACCTGATGTGATATATCTCTTTGAGTTTAAGGTAATAGATGAGGAGCCCTTACGTCAGATGAAAGAGAAGGGATATTACCAGAAGTATTTATCCAGTGGCAGGGACATATATCTGGTAGGCATAGTCTTTGACAGAGAAAAGAGAAATATTAAAAACTTTATCTGGGAGAAAATGTAATTGTGAGATTTGTAAAATTTTTATTCTTTGTGAGTTTCTTATTTATAATTTCATGTTCTTTTTCAAAAGAAGGGAAATACAGGGATCTATTAAAAGATTATAAGGAAGGAAAGATTTCAGATGTTTCAGAGATAAGTAAGTTTATAATTAATAATTTTGCTCTTTTATCATTTGAGAATAGAGGTTATTTTTTTAATAAAAGTGTAGTTTTGAAAAGTGGATCGCGCATTTCTTTTTTATTCCCTAAGAATACTACACTTAAGGGTTCAGGGTTTTCTTTAGAAAATGTTTCATTTGCTGATATAAATGCAGAGAGAGCTCTTATTGGCAATGATGGTTCCCTTGGAGTTTTTGATTTAGATGGGAATTTGAGGTTTTTTTATAACACAGAGAAAAATTATTCCATAGATGGTCTTTCTCTTCGTGGCAATGAGGCTCTTTTATTTGAGGGTAATCGCTTAAAGATCTTTAATCCTGAAGATAAGAGTTTTAAAAATTTTACTAATGGAGTTTATTCGCCTCCTTATAATAAATTTTATAAATCTATGATTTTATCTTCAGATAAATATATTTCTCTCATAACAGGAATAGCAGGAGCATATTATATAAATGTTTTTGATTCAAAAACAGGAAATCCTCTTGTGAATAATATGTCAGCCTCTTCTTTTGAGTTTAATCAAAGTGGGGATTATATTATCTACGTTCGAGGGACAACAGGTAATTGGGCTGTTGTAAAATTTGATATAGTCGAAAAAACGCGAAGTGAAATTTTATCTCTTTCAAAGCTTAGTGATCTATTTATAGGTCAAAGCGGTTTTATTTATATATCAGATAATAGGTTGTATATCGTAAATCTTAAGGGGGAAAAGTATGATATCCCTATGGATATAAATGTAAAAGGTATTTGTAGAAATACAGTCCTTGTGGAATATGATTCTAAAATTTATCTTATAGATTTTGATGTATTAATGGAACGAATAAGGGAATTTCATTCCATGAAATGATTATTTTAATAAATTTTGCCATCTACTATAAGGGTAGTTTTTTTCAATGTCAACACCTTTTAAGTATGGATGAGATGCGGAGGATATTTTTATAAAAAATAAAATATAGATGATCACTATGAGTGTGAGTATGGCAATGATCATTATATTGATTATCTTATTTAGATTAATAGTCATTTTTGAATACTCCTTTCTATAACTTTTCAGTTGCAATTGTTGCACTCTTTGTGTAATATTATATTGCTAATTTAATAAAAAAAGCTTGCATAGGGAAAGCATAAATTGGAAAAAATTTAATTATTTTATTATGAATTTATTATGGCTATGAAAATGTCTTTTTTTAGAGTATGAATTTTAAGGTTGATTTAGTTATGAGAAAGCTTCAAAGAAATGATCTTTGCTGGTGTGGCAGTGGTAAGAAGTATAAGAAATGCCACATGGAGTCTGATATGAAAAATTCTTCAGCAATGAAAAGACCTCCAAAGGGTATAATAATTAAAACTGAGGAGCAAATTGAAGGTATAAGGAAGTCCTGCAAGCTCACAAGGGATATACTGGATTATGTTGGTGAGAAGATAACTGCAGGCATAACTACAAACATGATCAATGAATGGGTACATGAGTATACAATAAAGCATGGTGCTATTCCTGCACCTTTGGGGTATAATGGTTTTCCCAAAAGCGTATGCACCTCCATAAACAATGTCATCTGTCATGGGATACCTGATGAAACACGTCTTAAGGATGGAGATATAATCAATGTTGATGTAACATGTATTCTCAATGGCTATTATGGAGATGCAAGCAGAATGTATATAATAGGAGAGGCTACAGATGTAGCAAAGAAGCTTGTAAGAGTTGCCAGAGAATGTATGGAGCTTGCTATAGCAGAGGTTAAGCCATATAGTGATTTTGGAGTGATAGGTCAGGTAATTCAAAAACATGCCTCAGAAAATGGCTTTTCTGTGGTAAGAGATTATGGTGGGCATGGTATAGGCTTGAAATTCCATGAGGAACCTCATATTCATCATTATGATGTAGGTCAGAGGGGAATGCAGATGTTTCCTGGAATGATTTTTACAATTGAACCTATGATCAATGAGGGCAAGTATCAAACAGCTCTGCTAAGTGATGGATGGACAGCTGTAACTGTGGATGGCAAGCTTTCTGCACAGTGGGAACATACAGTTTGCGTTACAGAAGATGGAGTTGAAGTTTTAACGGCTTAACCTGCGTGATTTTAAAATTTACAACTTAGGATAGAACTTAATGAAGAATTATGTCATCTCAAGAAATCGTAATTCGATTTTTATAATTATTATGCTTAATGTAATTATTTATATTTTGCAGCAGCAAAACTATGAGGGCTTTGTATACTATTTTGGTCTGACTCCTATACTTGTATTAGAAAAGCTTTATATATGGCAGATTTTTTCTTATATGTTCCTCCATGGCAACTTTTGGCATATTTTTATGAATATGTATGCTCTTTTCCTCTTTGGTATGCCTGTTGAGGAACTTTGGGGAACAAGGAGATTTTTGTTTTATTATTTTCTTACTGGCGTTGGTGCTGGGCTTATAATTTTTATAATGAATTATTTAGCTGGAGGCATGGCTCTTGTTATTCCAACAATAGGGGCCTCTGGAGCTGTCTTTGGATTGCTTCTTGCTTTTGGGATTTTGTTCCCAGATATTGAGCTTTTGATTTTTTTCTTTGTCCCTATTAAAGCGAAGTATTTAGTTGTTTTATATGGGCTTATTGAACTTCTATCTCTTATTTCATCAGGGGTAGGTAGCAGCGTTTCCCATGTGGGGCATCTGGGAGGGATCTTTGTTGGCCTGGTCTATTTTTTAATTGCAAAGAGGAGGGAGTTTGTTTTTAAGGCAAAGACCCTGGCAGCAGAAAAAAGCAAACCAGCAATAGATGCTACTTTTTCAAATATAAAGTCAGAAAGAGATGAAGAGATTCAATTGCTTTTAAAGATTTTGCGAAAGCTTAAAATCTCTGGACATGATTCCCTTTCAGATGATGAGTATCAACATGTTAAGCTCCAGATCATTATTGCAGGAGATGAGCTTGTTCAATGCCCTGATGATATTGAGCTTATGATTGAAGAGGGGAAATGCCAAAAGTGTTATGATTATAAGAGATGTATTTTACAGGAGATAAAAAAGTATTTATGATTCCTGTTAAGCTTAAGGTTAAAGAAGGAGCAAGAGTTCCTGATTATCAGAGCAATGGCGCTGCAGGAGCGGATCTATATGCTCATCTTGAATCCCCACTTGTTATAGAAAAAGGGAAAACGGTTCTTGTCCCTACAGGTATATTTATAGAATTGCCAGAGGGGTATGAGGCTCAGATAAGGCCACGGAGCGGTCTTGCTCTTAAACATGGCCTGACTCTTTTGAATTCACCAGGGACAATCGATTGGGATTATAGAGGAGAAATTAAAGTAATAGTTACAAATCTTGGGGAAAGTGATTTTGTAGTGGAAAACGGAATGAGAATTGCACAGATTATTTTCTCCCGTGTTTATAAAGGAGATTTTATTGTTACAGAGGAATTAATGGATACAGAAAGAGGACATGGAGGCTTTGGACATACAGGGATATGAAAGAAAATTATAAGGATTCAACAGTTAAAATAATCCCCTTAGGCGGACTTGGCGCCATAGGGAAAAATATAATGCTCCTTGAGCAGGGTGATGACATTATTATTATTGATTGTGGCATAATGTTTCCCAGAGATGAAATGCCGGGAATAGATTATATCATACCTGATTTGAGCTATGTGCGTAGAAATAAGTCAAAGGTAAAGGGTATAATTCTTACTCATGGCCATGAGGATCATATAGGTGCAATTTCATTTTTGTTGCAGGAGGTACAGGCTCCCATATATGCGACAAAACTTACCATAGGACTTGTAAGAAGTAGGCTTGAGGAAAGGCCTCTTCGATATGAGCCTCGTTTTGTAGAGGTTAAGCCTCGCCAGATTGAAGAGATAGGTCCTTTTACAGTTGAGTTTATAAGAGTAAATCACTCCATAATAGGCAGCGTGGGCCTTGCAATTCAGACTGTTGCAGGGACAATAATTCATAGCGGTGATTTTAAAATTGATTTTTCTTCTGTGGACGGAGAGGTCACAGATATTTATCGTTTTGCCGATTATGGCGAAAAGGGAGTCCTTCTCCTCATGTCAGATAGCACTAATTCTGAAAAGCCCGGGTTTACCAAATCAGAAGCAATATTAATGGACAGGCTCTTTGAAATTTTTTCTGAATCAAAGGGACGCGTTATAGTGGCATCCTTTGCCTCAAATATACAGAGGATTCAGCAGGTTCTTGATACTGCTTATAAATTTAATAGAAAGGTTGTAATATCTGGACTGACTATGCAGAAGAATATTGAGATTGCTCAGTCCCTTGGATTCCTTGATATCAAAAGTGATTTAATTATTCCAATAGAAAAGGCCTCTGAATATCCAAACAAAAAAATTGTTATAATAGGCACAGGGACTCAAGGAGAGCCTATGTCTGCCCTTGCGCGAATGGCCTTTGGAACTCACAGACATTTTGTTGTGGAAAAAGGGGATACTGTAATAATTACAGCATCTGTTATCCCTGGAAATGAAAGAATGGTTACAAATATCATCAATTCCCTTATGGAAACTGGAGCAAATGTTTATTACGATAAGGAAGAAGAGATCCATGTCTCTGGTCATGGCTCGTCAAAGGAATTGAAGCTTATGATCTCTGTGACCAAGCCAAAATTCTTTATGCCTGTCCATGGGGAATTTAAACACTTAAAGAAACATGCCGAGATAGCAGAATCTTTGAACATAAAGTCCTCGCGAATAGTTATAGCAAAAAATGGTGATGTTCTTGAATTAAGCAAAAAGAGCTTTAAGAAAATAGACAGAATAGCTTTATCTGAAATGTATGTTGATGGCTCAGAGGTCGGTGATGTCGCTGGTGATGTAATTAAGGAAAGGCATTTGATGTCAACAGAGGGTGTGATTTTTATAACATCTGTTATTTCTCAGGGCATGGCTTTAAATGAGCCAGATATAATATCAAAGGGATTTGTTAGCAGTGAAAACCAAAAGATCCACTCCATGATAAAAAGGGAGATTGAGGACAAAATAAGACGATTGCTTATAGAGAGAAGAAAAAGGGAAGAGATCGAGTCCCTTTTAAGCTCTTATATAAAAAATTATATATACAAAATAACAAAAAGAAACCCTCTTATAATCGTAAATGTTATTGAAATCTGACTTTTCTTTTGCCATGTGCTAATTTTAAGAGGGAAATTTTCCGACAATAAAAATGGATAGTAAAAAAGCAGGAATATGCCTGCTTTAATATTTTATATCTTTACTTTTTGCTATCTACGGAAGTCGGAGGAAACATTGCTTAAAGACAAAAGATACAGAGAAGTTGCTGGGATTTTATTTTTTCTTGCGGGTGTAATACTTTTATTAAGCCTTACAAGCTATAATGTCAATGATTATAAGGCTGTTACTTTTAATCGCTCTGTAGAAAATATTATAGGCCCTGTTGGAGCACTTATTTCTCATCTGGTGAGATCTGCCTTTGGAATTGCTTCTTATATTTTTGTTGCTATGCTTTTGGTCCTGTCCTTTAATTATATTAAAGAAGAAAAGGATGAAGAGTTAGTTGATAAGCTATTTACATTATTTTTTCTTGTTGTAAGTTTATCTGCACTAATTTCTGCAACTGTAAGCGATGTTTTTCAAAAAAGCGGTGGATTTATAGGATATTATATTTATCAGTTCCTGAAGTCTCTTTTGGGGCTTGTTGGCGCCTACCTTGTAATATCAGTGATGAATATCTCTGGGCTAATTCTCTTAGGTTTTGTTTCCATTGCATCTTTGCTTAAAAGAAAGGCAGTTGTTGGAGTTTTTTTGGGAAATTTAAAAGGCAAAGCCTCTGGTTTTATTCAAAAGAGGGAATTGCCCTTTAATACCATAGATGAGGATCTAAAGAGCAATGGTCGCGTTCCATGGATTGTAAAAAAGAAAGTCATTATAGGAGAGGTGAAAATCTCTGAGGATTATAAAGGGAGCGAAGACTTGAAACTTCTCATGCCAAAGGATGATTTTATTAATTCTTCATTACAGAGAGATAAAGCTTTTGAGGAATCAAGCGTTCAGGATTATATATTATTGAAGGAGGAAATGCAGGACTCTTCTTTTAAAGATTTTGATAATTGTGAATATAATAGTTTTGATGGAGAGAACTCTCCAGAGGAATTGTGTAATGACTATGATATAAATAAGGAAGAAGATCTTTCCTGTGGTGATGATAGCCTGCAGGAGGAGGAAAGTCTCAATACAAAATGGACCATTGACGAATATGAAATAAGGCGCAACAGAATTTTATCTATTGATGCTCTGTCCATTGATGAGGAGGTCTCTGACTCTCTTGATAACGAGCAGGAGGATGCGGCAGATTCGCAGGATGATTTTGATGAAGAGACAATTGTAATTGAGGATAGAGTTTTTGAGCAGCTTAAAATCAATAAGGAGTATATAATCCCCACTGATTTTTTACATAATTCAGAAGCTGTTGACACTGAGACATGGGAATCGGAGATAAAAAGAAATTCCCATTTACTTGTGAGAACCCTCGCAGATTTTGGCATAGAGTCAAGGGTAATAAATGTTAACAGAGGCCCTGTTGTTACTCTTTATGAAATGCAAATTGCTGCTGGGATAAAGATAAATAGAATAGTTGGGCTTGCAGATGATATTGCTATGGCTCTTGCTGCATATAGGGTTAGAATAGTGGCTCCTATTCCTGGTAAATCAGCTGTTGGAGTTGAGCTCCCAAATAGAAAAAGAGAGATGGTGACCTTAGGGGATATTATAAAATCCAGGCATTATCAGGAGCAGAGGGGAAGTCTTAAAGTAGCTCTGGGAAAGGATATCCTTGGAGTTCCTGTTACCATAGATTTAAAAAATCAGCCCCATCTTCTTATTGCAGGGGCAACTGGTGCTGGTAAGTCGGTTTGTGTTAATGCAATCATAACCAGCATTCTTTATAATTATGATCCAAATTATGTTCGCTTTATTCTTGTGGATCCAAAGATGGTTGAGCTTCAGTTGTATAATGGCATGCCTCATCTCCTGACTCCAGTTATTACAGAGCCTCATCTTGTGCCTGCTGTGCTTAAATGGTCAATTATGGAGATGGAGAGAAGATATAGACTTCTTGCTTCAAAGAATACAAGAGATATAATTACATATAATGAGAAGATAAATAAAGGCCGTGATGAAAGGCTTCCATTTATTGTTATAATCATAGATGAGCTTGCCGATCTGATGATGGTAGCCTCAAAAGAAATAGAGGGTTATATAACACGCATAGCTCAAAAGGCTCGGGCAGTGGGTATACATCTTGTCCTTGCAACTCAAAGGCCCTCTGTGGATGTTATCACTGGTATAATAAAGGCAAATTTCCCTGCGCGTATAGCCTTTCAGGTAGCTCAAAAGACTGATTCAAGAACAATAATTGATCAAAATGGTGCAGAGAAGTTGCTTGGCAAGGGCGATATGCTTTATCAGTCACCACTGAGCTCTTATCCTGTGAGAATTCAGGGCGCTTTTATATCTGAAGGGGAGATTGAAAGAGTTGTAAGTCACTTGAGAACTCTCGGTAGCCCTCAATATATTGATATAGAGTCTTCCGTTTTTGCAGATGAATATGGAGAGTATTCAGAGGAGGAGGATGAGCTCTTTGTTGAGGCTTTAAAAATAGTGGAGGACACAAAAAAGGCCTCGGCCTCTTATTTGCAAAGAAGGCTTTCCATTGGATATAACCGTGCTGCAAGAATGATAGAAAAAATGGAAGAGCTTGGCTATATTGGACCTCAACAGGGTAGCAAGCCAAGAGAGGTTTTTATATAAATCTATTTCACAGCGTAGATCTCAATTGTATCTGAGAAGGCAGTTTTATCTGTAAATTTTTTGTAAAATAATTCAAAGGGTTTATAAAAGATAGAGCTCTTTGATAAGACCCTTTCAGGATGATATCCGCTTTTAATCACCTCAACCTTTCTAAAGCCAATACTTTTAAGAATTCTTTTTGCAGATCGAGGGCTAAGATCTATTCTATGATCAGAGGGATGTGTGACTATCCATTTGACTCTGTCAAAATAAAACATTGGACCAAAAAATGATGGTACAGAGAAGGCAAAGACTCCTCCTTGATTTAGCATGGAGTAAATTCTTTTGAGAACATTTAGTGGATCTGCACAGTGCTCTATAAAAAACCACGATGTGATTATATCAAAGCGTTTATGCAAATCTAAATCTTCAAAGGATGCCTCAATAACATTGATGTTAAAATTATCTCTACAATAATTGGCCGCAAAGGAGGATATTTCAATTCCAAGAAGAGTTTCTATGCCTTTATCTTTTGCAGCCTTTAAAAAGAATCCAGTTGCAGATCCAATATCCAGAAGGGACAATCTGTAGGAGAGATCTATAAATTGCGAAATCCTTTCAAGGCGTAAAAGCGATAGATTATATATATTGCCATAGTCTTCAATATATGTTTTTCCATACTGCTCTTTGTATTCCTTGATAAAATAATCCCTGTCGTATGACAGGGATTTGTGATTGGTATTAAAAATTATTTTGCATTTTTTACAAAATCTAAGAGTGCTGCTGATTTTTTTTTCTTCATTTTTGCCACAAAAGGGGCACATTTGTGATTCTGGTTTCATTGGCTCTTGTTTTTTCTCTTAGCTGGTTCTACAACTACTGGAACTCCCTTAATTCTTGCATTATCAAAGGAATGTAAAACTAATTCTGCATATTGCTCTGGAACTTCAAAAAAGGCATAGGTAGCATGAATATCTATTTTGCCAATTGACTTGCCATCAATTCCGGAACGCCTTACAACTTCTCTTATAAGATCACCTGTTGAGATGTTTTGATTTTTACCAATGTTGATGAAGAGTCTGGCTCTACCATCTTTTACGTCTTCAAAGATAATCTTCCCGGTTTCTGTTTTATTCATAAAACCTAAGGATTCAACGTCAAGTCTGGAAATATCTCCAAGGACTTCTTTTAATAAAGCAGCAGCAATTCTTTTTGTCCCTCCAAAAAAGGGCAGTCGTTTTTTTAAGACTTTGAGAAGTTTTGTGTAATCTTCGAGGTCTTCTGTCAGAGCACGGTCCAGAATCTTTTCCAGTTTTTTTTCCTGGTTCATTAAAAGCCTCACAAAAGGAATGGTAAATTTTGCCACTAAGGGCATATTTTTAATTTTTAAATGAAACAACAAAGATGTAATATATTATTTAAAATATCAAGCAATTTTCATAACAGTGGAGCTCTGGTTGCAAAATAAAAATCTGTGCATTTTTCTGGAAAAGTCAAGTTTTAGAGTTAAAAGCAGGGTTTTAAAACCCCGCTTTTAATTTTAGTGTTTAAATGCCCGTTGCCCTGTAAACATCATTGTAACTTTGGGACTTGCCTCATTACATGCCATAATTGATTCAAAATCTCTGATTGAACCGCCAGGCTGCAATATTGCACTTACACCATGGGATATAATTACATCAACGCCATCTCTAAAGGGGAAGAATGCGTCAGATATGGCAGTGGCACCTATAAGCCCCCCTTTTGCCTCCTTTGTTTCCTCATCAATTTCTTCTTTAAGCTTTGATTTTCTCTCTCCCTTTGCTATTGCAAGTTCCAGTTCTTTGTAAGATATTCCATGTTTATCAAAGCAGAGGAGATCAGCATATTTTGTATAGGCCTTATAAATTGCGATCTCTGCAACTCCAACTCTATCCTGTTCCCCTGTGCCTATGCCCACTGTGACTCCATCTTTAACATATAGCACAGAATTTGAGGTAACTCCCTGTTCCACAAACCATCCAAAGAGCATATCTTCAAATTCCTTTTCGGTTGGTTTTCTTTCTATTTCATATTTGACTCCTTTATATTCTGCTATAGCAGGGAGGAGGTCTTCTTTTGTTTTAATTTTTGTCACAGATGATTGCTGGACTATTATCCCACCGTCAATAAGTGATTTAAAATCTGGGAAGATTAGATCCCTGTATTGTGCAAGACGATCTATCTTAGGGATCTTTACTATTCTCAGGTTTTTCTTTTCTTTAAGTATGTCAATGGCTTCACCTGTGAATTCTGGAGCAACAATTACCTCAAGGTATTGCCGTGCCATCAGTTCAGCTGTTTCTCTATCGCAAACTCTGTTGAGAGCAACACATCCGCCGAAGGCTGCGATGCGGTCAGCTCTGTGTGCTCTATAAAATGCTTCAGCTATAGTAGAGCCATAGGCAACTCCGCAGGGGTTGTTGTGTTTTACAATTACAGCAGCGGGTTTATCCATAAGGTATTTAAGAACATTAAGAGAGTTGTCTATATCTGTAAGATTGATCTTACCTGGATGTTTGCCAAACTGTATCATCATATCTTCTGTTATCCCACTTACAAGGGATAGCCCAGGTTTGATGAATTCACAGCCAGCCAGGACAAGGTTCCCGTTTATAAGCTCATACATGGCAGCTTCCTGTTCAGGATTTTCTCCATAGCGAAGACCTCTTTCCACAATTGTCCCTTCATCATTTATTTTCCATTTGCGCTTTTTGTATACAAGGGTCTGATTGCCAAAGGTTATGGTCATTTCATCTGGGAAGTTATCGTCAAGAATAGTTTGATATGCTTTTTTAAGCTCTTTCATTGCACTCCTCTAAAATAGTTTTGTGTAATTTATTAAATAATTTGAATAATGAATTTTTTCAACTATTTAATTATACTTGAGGCATCCATGAGAATGAGATCTATTATATACCACGTCCTCTTGCTATTTGCAGGTGTGTATCCCATGAATTGGCCTTTAAATTCAAAGTCTGTCTCTGGCGTGAGTAACTCTGCAGCATTTTCATTTTCCAGAAATACATAAAAGATAAATCTCTGGCCAAATTTTACAGCCTCCTTTGATTCGATTGTGATTTTATATTTTTTTTTGTATCTATCTGAAGGAGTTATGGATATAATCTTTCCTCTTGCTATAATTATTGAGTTCAGATAGCCCTCAAGATATACATCCCGTGAGATTGCAGAGATTGAACTGAATTTTTTAAAGAAAGATAAATCCATAACAAGCTCACTCTGGCCATGAGATAAGCTTCCAGATAATAAGATAATTGAAATTAACGAAATAATCATTTTTTTAAAATTATTCATAATTGCTACCACTATTGCTGCGTCTGATTTCGTATATACCTGAATCCTTTCTCACTTCTATGACGTCAATTTTACGATTCGCCTTTATGAAATAAAAAATAAAATCCTCAAGGGTTTCAATCTTTTTATAGTTAATAGATATTATAATATCTCCCTGTTCAAGATATTTAAAAGGGCTTGATGGTGAAACATAAGTTACAACAATTTTCCCAGAAGCAGAGTCTTCGTCAACCTCAATTCCATAAATCTGGAAAAGATTATAAATTTCATTTTGAATCTTTTCATATTCATCTTTTTCTCTAAGGGTCAGGTTTATATCTATTATTTTACCATTTCTTGATAGGGTGATCTGTATTCTTGATCCTGTTTTTTTGTTACCAATCATTTTTGTAAGGCTGCCAAGGGAATCAATTTTGACTCCATCTATTTCTTTGATTATATCTCCCTGCACTATGCCAGCTATGTCAGAGGGTGAGTTTCTTATGACAGATATTATTTCCACTATCTTTTTTTCACTGCCAGAGATAAATTCCCTTTCTCTTGCAATTAGACCAAGCCATCCGCGTCTTACCCTGCCATATTCGATTAACTCATGACAAACTTGAGCTACAATATTTGAGGGTATTGCAAAGCTTATGCCCTGATAGCCCCCAGTTCCAGATCTGATGGCTGTATTTATACCCATCATCTCTCCCTTGAGATTTATAAGAGGACCTCCAGAATTCCCAGGATTTATAGAAACATCCGTCTGTATAAAGTCTTCTATATCGGTAAAGCCCAGGTTGTTTCTGCCTTTGGATGATACAATGCCAGCGGTGATTGATTGCCGCAATCCATAGGGATTTCCAATGGCTATAACCCATTCCCCCTCCTCTAAGAGATCTGAATCACCAAATTTTATAGGAGAAAAGATTGAGCCATCGCTGTTGTCTATTTTGAGAATAGCAATATCTGTCTTATAGTCTGAGACGTAGAATTTTCCATTTGAAAAGGTCTTCATGTCATAGCTTTTGCCGTCGCTTGTTACTGCTTTAAAATAGCTTCCATTTTTGACTACATGGTAGTTTGTAACAATGTATCCGTTCCTTGATATTATTGTTCCTGTGCCATAGGATTTTTTTGTGAGCCTGTTGGAGTTTTTTTCATAGGATATAAGATTTACAACAGATGGTTTAACTATTGCAGATGCATTTATAAAATAGCTGTTAAATTCTTTTATGTTGCCATAGGCAAGAGCTGTTGATAAGATGAATAAAGTTAAAAATATTTTTTTCATATTTATTCCGTAACTATATCAAAGTAAGTCTTTTCATCTGAGACTCTATACTTTTCAAAGTCAATTGCTTTCCCGGAGGGTCTGAATTTTGATTTAATACTTATCTCCTCAAATCCTGTTAGCAGGGAATATATGCCCACTGCAATTCCTTTTGCAATCTCTTCCTGTTTTTGCGTAAGTATGGTTCTGTCAAATTTTCTGTCCAGGTATCCCAGCTCAATATAGGCACTAATGGCGTTTATAAGCAAAGGAACTGACCATATAGAAATAAAGGGTTTCCCAGGGACCAAATTTTTATGATCTATAGAGCTGTTGTTAAGGGAGGCTATTATATATTTTATTATTTCATATGTTGCAAAATAATTATCCCCTCCAAAGTTATGAAAGCTGTTTCCGCGTCTGAATTCTTCGTATATACCTTTTTCTCTTTCCCAGAATTTCCCTTCCTCTTTAAATTTAAGGTAATTATTTGAGTATTGACTCTCATCTCTGTGTTCCCGTGCAATTATATACCAATTCGGCGGATCCTGATATATCCATGAAATCATGTTATGTTTGTAGCCTTTAAAATCGGATAGATCAATGGAGTAATTTTTTTTAATTCCATAGCCAGTAAAGTATTGTGAACAATCCTTCAGATAAAAGAATTTATAACTCTGTCTATTGGATTCCCTGAACCAGGATTTCAGTATCTTTTTTGATGGGATATCTCCCCTGCCTTTATTTTTTAGGATTTCAAATCCCTTTTTGAGAACATTATAAGGAGGAACAATTATTCCATTCATTCCAATATAGTCAGAGGGAGCAGTATCTGCTAGGTGTAGAGACACAACAAGATGGGGTTTAAATTCATTTATTCTGGATATCCTTCCCTTTTGTATTTCTCCTTCTCTGGGGTAGTCATATAATCTAAAAGGTCCATTGGGATCGGGAACTTTGAGTGCTTCATCAAAAGGGATGGCTTCTTCCCTTGTTAACATTGTTTCTATGTAGATTTTTTTTATAGGTTTTTCTGTAAATTCTTTTGCAATCAAGCGAAATTTTTCAAAGTCACCGTCAGATGAGCATAGCTTCAGGTATTTTAAAACAAGGGTTGCGATGTTAAAGACAATATCCCTTTCGTATAAATTGTTGAAGTTTGCACCTTCTGCAAAATAGTCCAGATATTTCCCGCTAACGGGGTCATACCTATCTCCATGGGAATCTTTATTTTTTAGAAATACACCGCCATGCCCTGGATCTATAACAACTCTATATACAGGGAATTCATATTTTGCTACCTTCTCAGGGGTAAAGGCAAGTATTGAAAGCAGAAAAATAATGGATAGGATCTTTTTTCTTTTTTGTTTTGCAGAAATATTCACAGCAAAGTCAATCCCTCAAGAATTAATTTTTATCAATAAAAAAAGGGGTAATTGTAACCCCTTCTTTTATAAAGGCATAGATGTTTAATTTCTACTGATTTTGTGTGTTAGTATTAGTATTTGAAGCCTTTTTAACATCTTCATATATTCTATTTCTGTTATCAGCCTTATCTTTTTTGTATTTTTCTTTTACTTCTTTTACCTTGAGACCATCTGTTTTGCCTTCTGCCTCATCAGCATAAGCAACAGCCTCAAGTATTCTTATAGCATAGGCCTTTGCCACTCTGTAGTGATAAAGTGATTGCTCATAATTTTTTGCTGTGTATTCATTTTGAGCATCATCCATCTGACCATAGGCAATCTTGAGTCTCATCTGATTCTGAAGAAGCTCTTTGTGCTTATTGGGATCTGATCTTGTTTTTTGATCAAGATGGAGAGCTATAAGCTGTTTGTGGCAGTCGTCCAATATCTTTTGAGTATCTTGTTTGTATTGATCTGCCATTTTTTTCATAAGGTCAGCAATAGACTTTTGATTTCTTTCAAACCATACACGGGCAAAGATGTTGTCCCTTTTGTAGTATAGTTCAACAGCTCTTTTGTATTCTTCATATATTTTATCGTAATCACCTTTCCAGCCATACTGTTCAAAATTGCTTACGATTACATTGAGAAGATAAATCTGTTCAAGATTTCTTTTTATTAACTTCTCTACAACTTCATTAGCATGAAATTTTGCCAGGTAAGAATCATCGGGCTTTTCTGCCTGATTAAAGTTTTCGTTAATGTTGTCACTGCCTTTTGGATCAAGTTCTTTTGCTTCCTGAGAAAAGGCTGAAATAGAGAAAGCAAGGAACATTGAAAGAATAAGCATGCAAATCCTTTTTAGTCTTTTTTCAATTGTCATAAATTTATCTCCTAGATAAAGATAACAGTTTTTAAGTATCCGTACTTAAAATAATTATTGCTATTAATGTAATTTTAAATTATTGTTTTAATCTCGACAACTTTTTTTTTATTTTTTATAGAAATTATTAAATATTAAAGCCAATTTTACTCTCATTATGTCGTATAAGCTCCCTTTTTAGACAATTAAAGAGTCAAAAATATGAATTTTACTTTTTTTCTGATTGAAATTATAGGAATTTTTTGTGATGTGTTTATAAGATTTTTTATTAAAAATTTAAGATTTTTTTGATTTTTAAGGAGTGTTTCATAATGAATGATGTTTCTCAAACTGTTGTTAAATATGTTTTAATCCTTGTTGCTATAGTACTTGTTTTCAAGCTTGTTATTCCTTTAATTGTATCTTTTGTGAGTTTTGTTTTGGAACTCTTATTAAAGGTTGCACTTTATGCAGCTATAATTTATGTATTATTTCTTCTTGGCAAGTTCTTGCTTGAGTCATATAAAAATAATGGTTGATAATTAGGGGTAGAATTTTACTGTTGCAGTGAAATCTTAACTATTTTAATAGAATTGGACAGAAATGGATACATTTAAAGAAAAGATTTTAAAAATTGAAAAAATTGCCTTGCTTCTTGTTTTGTTTTTCTCTGTAACAGGGGGTATGATTTTTGGTTATATTACATCAGAGATTAAAAACTATTCTGGTATACATAACTTAAAGAAATTTCAACCCAGTATTCCTACAAGGCTTTATGATGTCAATGGAGAGCTCATTGCTGAGCTCTTTCAGGAAAAGAGAAATCTTGTTTCCTTTGATGAGCTTCCCCATACATTGATTAATGCTTTTTTGGCTCAGGAAGATAAAGATTTTTATGAGCATTTTGGTATGAATCCCATGGCTATTATGAGGGCTATGGTTAAAAATATAATTGCCTCAGTAAAGAATTTTCATCCTACAATAGTCCAGGGAGGTTCAACTATCACCCAGCAGCTTGCAAAGCAGCTTTTTACAAAGAGTGAGAGGACCTTGGGTAGAAAGATCTTTGAGGCTGTTTTAGCTCTTCAGATTGAGAAAAAGTTCTCCAAAGATGAAATTCTGGAGATGTATTTTAATCAGATATATCTTGGCCATGGTTGCTATGGAATAGAGACTGCAGCTGATTTTTATTTTAATAAGGATGTTAGGCATCTCTCAACAATAGAGGCTTCTATACTTGCAGCTTTGCCTTCAAGGCCAGAGGGCTATTCACCTCTCAGGTTCCCGAGAGAGGCCTATGTTAAAAATAGAGATACCCTTGATCGTATGGTAAGTGCGGGTTTCCTTGATAAAAAGAGATCTGATGAAATATATGAGTCTTTCTGGCCAGGCTTTCTTGAGTCCTTAAGAACTGAATTCCCCACAAAGACAGCTCTTTCAAAAAGTGAGGATAAGGCTCCATTTTTTACAGATTTTGTTCGTCAGATACTTGATGCAAGGTTGGGAAAAGATGTAATGTATAATGAGGGCCTCACTGTTTTTACAACTCTTAATCTTAAAAGACAGTTAGTTGCTGAGAAATACCTTCTTAAAGGGGTGGAGGATCAGGATAAGTTTTCTTCAAGAATGAATATGGGTGGTGCTGTGGATCGCGGGCTCTTTGGTGCTTATAACGATCTGAGATTGATTTTTTCTCTCCCATCAGTTCTTGTGACAAACGACACAGATACTCAGTTTAAAAAATATCTTGCAGATGGCTTTATCGATTCCCTTGACTTTTTAGCTCTGCTTTCTGATGCACCAATGAGCTCTGATGTTTTTGATAAGTTTAGAAGTGCAATTTCTGGAATATCCTCTTCTCTCAGGGTTGAGGGAGCATTTATTGCAATTGAGCCTCAGACAGGATACATAACTACTATGATCGGTGGTTCAAATTTTGAGGTCTCCAATCAATATAATAGAGCTGTTCAGGCAAGGAGACAGCCCGGCTCTGCTTTTAAACCCTTTGTTTATGGATCTGCTATTTACAACAGACGGATAAGCACTGCGACAGTTTTACCGGATGTTCCAATTATAGATGTGGATGCTGCAGGAACCACCTGGTCCCCTGATAACTACGAGGGAGATTTTTCTGGTATGGTGAGTATTCAGAAAGCTCTTGCGCAATCTATAAATATAATTTCTATAAGAATTTTTGACCTTGTGGGAGCAGATGCTGTAATAGATTATGCCTCTGCAATGCTTAAGGTTCCACCAACAAGATTTACTCCAACGCCAGCTCTTGCCCTTGGAACAACAGAGCTCACTCCACTTGAGCTTGCCACAGGTTATGCAATTTATGCCAATAGGGGCAGGGATGTCATACCCTTTGCTATAAGATATATACTTGATCGTGATGGGAATGAGCTTGTTAATATAGAGGAAGAGGTGGGCAATATTATTGCCACAAAGGAAATTGAAGGAACCATCCAGATTATTCCAGAATCAGTTGCATATATAATGACAGATCTCATGAGAGGAGTTGTTGACCATGGAACTCCAACTTATGCTATAAGATATCAGGCTGGTTTTAATAAGCCTGCTGCTGGTAAGACAGGAACAACTCAAAACTGGACAGATGTGTGGTTTTGTGGATATACACCTGATATTGCAGCTGTTGTATGGATGGGCTATGACAAGCCATTTATGACTCTCGGTAAGGGGCAGGCTGCAGCAGGATTGGCTGCTCCTATATGGGGTTATTTTATGAAAGAGATTTATAATGGCATGCCAGATCCTGTATTTCCACCAAGGCCTGATGATGTGGAGAATAAAGGCGTGTGTATGTATACAGGACTTATACCTGGACCAAAGTGTAATAAAATATCTGGAGGTATAGGGCTTAAAGGTAGTGGACCTGATAAGGTTTGTGATGGTAATCACTATGAGATGCAGTCAATAATTGAAAGGTATATGGAAAAAGAAGGCTTGACAGGAACAAAGTAAATTCTTTTATTGACATTTTTTGAAAAATTGTGTAATTTATATTTATTGTTTAATTTGTAAGTGTTAAATAGGTTTTTGCTCTTCATAAAGTAAGATCTCTTTGGCAAAAATTCTTTATCTTCTTGATAGAAGGGGTTATAAAATGTTTAAAGTTGGTGATAAAGTAGTGTATCCTATGCATGGAGTAGGTCAAATTGATGGAATAGAAAAAAAGGTAGTTCTTGGTAAAAGAACTGAGTACTATATGATTACAATCATCAACAGTGGCATGAAAGTTATGATCCCTGTAAATAATGCTGTGGAAATTGGCCTTAGAGCTGTAACTCCTAAGAAGGATATCAAGAAGGTTCTTAATATACTCTCCACTGCTCCTTCAGATGTGGAGGATGACTGGAAGATTAGATACCAGAATAATATAGATAAAGTTAAAAGCGGTTCTATTTTTGAAATTGCAGAAGTGGCAAGGGATCTTTTTAGACGAAGTGCTGAAAAGGAATTATCCATAATGGAACGAAAGCTATATGAGAATGCTTATCAACTGATAACATACGAAATTGCCCTTTCAAAAAATATAGATATAGAGGAGGCTGGAAGTATAGTTTCTGAGGCTCTCTCTTCCGGTGTTGAAGATGAGGATTAAAGGAGTGATTTTATGCTGATTATTGTATTTAGAACAATTTTTATTATTTCATCTGTTTTTTTTACGGTTTTGTTTTATGCTGGAAGTTCTCTTCAGGTTATTGTTATCTCTGGGATTATTGCAGCTATCCTTTCTCTTGGCATTATAATAGTAATTGAGTATATGTCCCACAGCTTCCAACCTCGTCAGATTCTTGCTGCTATACTTGGTTTGCTTTTTGGGCTTGCTATTGCTCATTTTCTTGTTGCAGGTGTTAATTCTTTTAATCTTGAAATAATGCAAAAGTATGCAGGTATAATAAAGCCTCTTATCTATCACATAGGTGGTTTTGCAGCAATGATGTTTTTTCTCATTAACAATGAGGAAATATCATTTCTGGATAGAATTGTTCCTGTAAAGGAAAAGGACTCTGACGTTCAGATACCTTATAAGATTCTTGATACAAGCGTTATAATAGATGGCAGGATCGCTGATATTTGTGGAACTGGCTTTCTTGAGGGGATTCTTGTTATACCTAACTTTGTTCTTAATGAATTGCAGATGATTGCTGACTCTGCAGATTCCATTAAGAGGAATAGAGGAAGGCGCGGTCTTGATATACTTAATAAAATGCAAAAGGATCAGTCTATTAAGGTAAAGATCTCTGACATGGACTTTAAGGATATTCATGAGGTGGACTCTAAGTTAGTTCAGCTTGCAAAAGTGATGAAGGCCAAGGTTATAACAAATGATTTTAACTTAAACAAGGTTGCGGAGTTTCATGGGGTTGAGGTTTTAAATATCAACGAACTCTCCAATGCCCTGAAGCCAATTGTTTTACCTGGTGAAGAGATGAAGGTTCACCTTATAAAAGAGGGTAAGGATTCAAATCAGGCCATAGGATACCTTGATGATGGAACTATGGTTGTTGTTGAAAATGGACGTAGAAGAATAAATGAAGAGGTTGAGGTTACTGTTACCTCTGTGCTACAAACTACAGCAGGAAGGATGATCTTTACAAGGCTTAAAGAGGATTGATTTGCATATACTTGCTATTTATGGAAGTCCAAGAAAGGATGGTTTTTCCAGCAGGCTTCACAATGAATTTATTATCCCCTTTGAAAGAAGGGGATTTTTAGTCTCAAGAGTTTTTGCCTATGACTTAAACATTTTTCCATGCCAGGCATGCAACTATTGCAAAGAAAATAAAAGCTGCTTTTTAAAAGATGACATGACAGATATATACAGGCTTATAGAGGAGGCTGATATTATATCCATCTCTTCTCCTCTTTATTTTTCATCAGTGCCCTCTCCTCTTAAGGCAATAATAGATAGGACTCAGTGCTTGTGGGAAAAATGTAGATCAGAAGGCAAGTATAACAATAGCCATAGATATGGATTTTTTATATGCACAGGAGGCAGTATCTATCAGGATATGTTTTGCGGTGTGCAGCAGATGATGAGGCATTTTTTCAATGGAATAAATTTAAGCTTTGATGTATCTGATTTTGTTTTTGTAAACAATACAGATTCCATGGAAAAAATTCCTGAGGAAAAAATTTTACAAATAAATTATTCTGCTGCCAAATATATCCGATTAATTACAGAGGACTAATATATGAAGCTTACAGCCAATGTGAATATAAAGATAAAAAAGGGGCATCTCCCTCATATTATAGCTACTCTATATAAAAATGGTATGGAGGTATCCTCTGCCAATCTTGCTGATTCGGATAATCTGTGGGACAGTTATATTATAACAGCTGTTTATTCCTCACGGAAGGAGTTTAATCGCCTTGTTAATGGTCTCAAAAAAGTAGATATAGTAAAAGAGATCTATGTATCAAATAGCCTTGAGGATATTGTAAAGGGGGGGCTTATATTAACAGCTTCAAAGCTTCCTATTGATAACAGAAATGATATTGAAACTTTAATATATGGGGCTACGGCTTTAGCTCACGAAAGAATTGAATCTGGACTTGCACTGGATTATCTTTCACTGTCTAAAACTCTGGCCCTTGTTTCTGTCTTTAAGAATATGAAGAAAATGACCACTGAACACTATATGGTATATCTTGAATCAGAAAGGGATGGGGCTATTATCAGTAAATTTTTATCTATGAACTCTTACCCTTTCACTTTAAAATACCTTATGCCTGAGGATGTAATTAAGACAATTAAGTCCATGGAGGATAGTTTTTCTATCTTTAGATTTATAAATTCAGGGGATGAAGGCTTTGAGCTTTACAGGAATATTTTAAGCAATATATCAAAGCCAGTTATTTTTAAGGATATAGATGAGGATCCGATATTTTTGCTCTCTGTTATAAAGGCAGCAATGAAGAGGAATGACTTTAAGGCTGAGGAAACAACCTTAGGATTTTTAGGTATAAATAAATCCGCGGTGAGAGCAACTGAAGTTTTGCATTCTTTTTATTCCATGAAGATCCTTGGCTACGACAACAAAGAAAACATAATGATGACCTTTGAAAATTCAGGGGGACTGGCAACAACTATTCAAAATGTTATTTCCAGTTGTGATATCTGTATTATTACAGATGAGTCTCTTATGGATGATGTTGAACATTTTCTTACTCCAGGTAGCCTTTTGATATTGTGCAGTGATGGGATTGATAGAGCCTCTTTGCAACAAAAGGGAATAAGAGATATGATAAGCATAAACAAAAGCGAGCAGTATATGGTTATGATTTTGTCTATAAGGTTTTTACTTGGCGCTGGCTGTCTTAATTTTGAAGCCAATACTGTTGATAAACTTTCATCGCTATTATCTGAATATCTAAGCGAGGCTTATAGCCTCCCTTCATTTTTTGCACAGGAGTATGGAGATCTTTTAAAAAAGCTTGAAGGAGGGCTGGCTTCTTGAGGTTATTTTTGAGCTATCTTTTTTTTTGATTATTATCCATGAAATTCCCTTATAGCTAAAAAAGCTTTTATCCTCTTCTTTTGTAAGATAGTTTTCTTCAACTCTGGAGTTTATTTTTGATGAATTTTCTGCTATTTTTATAAGCCCTTCAGTATTTATAACCTCTGATCCTTCTTCCAGAAGCTCTTTTACTTTTTCTATGTCTATTTGTAATACAATAGTTCCATGGTAAATTCCATTTTTATAAACAGGATGGGATACATATAAAGAATATGTTCTAAATCCAGTTGCAAGCTTTGATATATCTTCAAAGTGAACGGAGTTTTTCTGCAAAAAACAGTTTCTTAAAGGAGTGCCTTCAAAGCCCTCATTGACATTGCTGGCAAAGAGAGAATCTGTATTGTTTGTATATATTATTTCTCCATACTTATTTATTAAAAAATAGTCAAGGTAAATGCCTTCTGTCACTGAATTTATCATTTCTGTGATATTTTCTTTTTCCAGAAGATAGAATTTTTTACCTCCGTTATTCATTCTTTTCAGGTGAGTTAGCTGTTCAATTATGTTATGCTTTTCTATGACATTGGAGGCTCTAATAGAATCTTCTTCGGATCTAATAAAAAATTGCATAAGAGGGGAGTTGTCAGGCTTTTGCTCTGTTACTTTTATATCTCTGGAAGAGCAAGCTGATATAGATAACAAAAGCAACGAGATAAAAAATTTTTTCATACTTCCTCCGATATTATATTATCGGAAGGATTAACCTCAGTCTTTAGTTAAGCTTTTGCAGGGGAGTGTATTTTTCCATAAAGACCTTTGTGGTTACCCCAAAGCTTATTGTGAGCTTTATATTGTCACCTGAGCCTTCAATTTTTACAATCCTGCCAGTGCCATATTTTGGATGCAAAACCCTCTCTCTAATTGCAAAGGCAGATCCGTTGCTATCCTCTTGCTTATGAGATTCTCTTTTTAAAACAGTTGTCTTTGCGAAGGTGTGATTTTTTTCATTAAAAGATGGTGTTCCATCAAAAAAGGCATCCCTTTGATTAAAGCTACTGCCTCTGCCTTCAAAAAAATTTGAGTCATTATGCTCTTTAAGTATAATAAAATTTTTAGGTATTTCGCTTAAGAATCTGGAAGGAGTTTTGTATTCCATTCCTGCATAGCTTCTCCTTAATTGTGCAGTTGTTATATACAACCTATTCATAGCACGAGTAATCCCTACATAACAAAGCCTTCGCTCCTCCTCCAGTGCAGCCTCAGTATCAACGCAGAGTTTGTGAGGGAATGTGTCCTCTTCCATCCCTGTGAGGAATACAACAGGAAATTCAAGACCCTTGGCGTTGTGAACTGTCATAAGTGTAATGCAGTTTGATTTATCTTCCTCTCCTGAAGGATTTTCTTCACTTGTGTAAAGAGATATATCCTGCAAAAAGGCTTCAGCAGTTGCCTCAGGATTGTGCTCCTGGTAATCATAGACAGAATTCAGCAATTCCTCTATGTTATCAAGTCTTGCTCTGCTTTCGAGAGTATTTTCTTCAATGAGAGATTCTCTGTAGCCTGTAAGGTCAATTATAGTTTTTATAAAATCCGAGAGCTTTATTCTGTGAGGGATATCCATTGCCTGATTTTTTAGTTTTTGAATTATCGTTGCAAAATCCTCAATTCCCTTTGGAACTCTACCCGTGAGGAGATTATCCCTGATAACAGTCCATTGAGATATATTCATTGAATATGCAAGTTCTGCTATGCGATCAATTGTAGCCTTGCCTATGCCTCTTGCTGGGACATTGATGATTCTGTGAAGCGATACTGTGTCATTTGTGTTTACGATGAATTTGAGATATGCCAGAATATCTTTAATTTCTTTTCTTTCATAGAATTTAAGGCCACCAACTATTCTATAGGGTAGATTCTCTTTTCTTAAAAAATCCTCAAAGATCCTTGACTGAGCATTGGTTCTATAAAATATCGCAAAGTCTTTATTTTTGAGGTTTTCTTGTTTTTTAAGGGTAACAATTGTATTTATTACAAATTCCCCCTCTCCATATTCATTGTTTGTTTTACAAAGTATAATCTTTTCTCCAGCTCCTCTAAAGGATCTAACTTTTTTATCCTTACGATTTTCATTGTTTCTTATTACATGGTAAGCTGCCTCAAGTATCTCTGAGGTGGAGCGATAGTTTTCTTCCAGTGTTATTACTCTGGCATTGGAATAATCCTTTTCAAAGTTTAATATATTTCTTATGTCTGCACCGCGCCAGGAATATATGGACTGGTCATCATCTCCAACAACGCATATATTCTTTGTTTTTGATGCAAGATACTTTGCAATTAGATATTGAGCATAATTTGTGTCCTGATATTCATCAATCATGAAGTAGTGCCACATGGACTGCATTTGAGTAAGAGCCTTTGAACTGTGGCGCAATAGATATACAGTTTTTATTAAGAGATCGTTAAAATCCAGAGCGTTGTTTTTTGCCAGTGCCTCCTGGTATTTGTTGAAAACCTCACTAAAGTTAAAAGAAAAGTAATCTGGCAAAATATTCATTATATCTGCACCCTCAAGGAATTTGTCGCTATCCTTGAGAGCTGATATACGCGATGCAACCATTGAGGGCTTTATCTTTTTGTGATCTATTTTTAGGTCAATAAGTATCTGCTTGATAACATCTTCCTGATCAGAGGTGTCATAAATTGTAAAGTTTTGAGGTATTCCTATTTCTTCTCCAAATCTTCTAAGTATATATACAGATGCCGAGTGGAATGTTTTTATAAATACGCTGTTTCCCCCTGGCCCAACTATGTCTATAACTCTCTTTTTCATCTCCTCACATGCTTTATTTGTGAAGGTCACAGCAAAAATATTCCATGGCTTTACCCCTTTGCTTATGAGGTGAGCAATTCTGTGTGTTATTACCCTTGTTTTGCCAGAGCCTGCTCCTGCAAGTATAAGCAAAGGTCCCTCTGTGTGAAGCACAGCTTCTCTTTGATTTTCGTTTAAATTTTCTATAATATTTTGCATAAACACCATAAGATAGAATTGATAAGATAGGATCTCTTTATCAAAGGTATTATTTTTACTTTTCTGTCAAGTTGCTTATAAAAAAAATAAAACTACTTTTTTGCAACGTTATGTTATCTCTGGGATTTAGTAAAGGGCTATATTCTCATTGACACCTTATTTTTATTTACATAAAAGGCTTTTATGAAGAAGAGATTTTTTATTTTTTTATGTTCTCTACTCATTTTTGCCTTTTCCTGCTCTGATGATGGCAAAAATAATCTTTTGTATCAATACCACAGCCCTGAGGAGATAGAGTCCTTTTTGGATGAGGTGGCACTTAAATATCCCAATATAACAAGCCTTGATACAGTGGGCTATTCTCAGGAGGGTAGAGCTATAAGGGCTCTTATTATTTCAGACAGAGATTATCCTTCTTCAACTTTGCCAGATCCAGAGCCGCGAGTTAGATTTGTGGGAGCAATTCATGGAAATGAGAGGATCTCTGCAGAGATACTTATAAGGCTAATTGAATATCTCACATATAATTATGAAAAAGACACTACAATCACAGAGCTTATAAACAGCAGATATATAGTTGTAATCCCTGTATTAAATCCCGATGGTCTTGCAGCAGATAGGAGGTATAACAGCAGAGGGGTTGATCTAAACAGAAATTTTAGTATAGAGTGGATATATAGTTCCACAAGCGGAAGCAGCCCCTTTTCTGAGATAGAGACATCCTCTTTTAGAGATTATTCCCTCGGAAAGATCTTTCATCTATCCATTACATTTCATGGAGGTTCAGTTCTTGTGAATACTCCCTTTGACTATGGGAGAGCAAGGGAGGGAGTTGCCCCTGCAGAAAACGATCTTGTGTGGCTTTATGCAAAGGCCTATTCCACCTCAGGGAATTTTCTTAATAATCCAGATCTCTCTCAATATAGCTATATGGAAGATGGAGTAATAAATGGCGGAGACTGGTATATTGCAAAGGGGACTTTGCAGGACTGGAGCTATAAAGAGAGTGGTTGTCTTGATTTAACAGTGGAGATTGCAAGGAGAAATCCTTCAACAGAGTCAGAGGTTGAGCAGATTTTTTTATATAACAGGGATTCTATTATAAACTATATAAAGATGGCTGGATATGGAGTATATGGTTATGTAAAAAAAGACACTTTGCCCCTTGAAGGAGTTAAGATAACAGTTTATTATGAAGGAAGCTTTGAGGGGGATATTTATACCTTTACAGACAGCAGGGGATATTTTAATCGCATTTTAAAAAGTGGAAACTATACTTTTAAATTTACAAAGGATTCCATGGAAAAAATTGTTAATTTAAGTGCAAGCGGTCATGGGGATTATATAGAAATAGACATGGGAAACTAAAATTTAATCTGCCCTGTTAACCTCTCTTGTGGCCTTAACAACTCTGACATAAATTGAGTCCTCATTGAAATCATCAAGAAAGAGGGTATTTTCCCCTTGTTTTATTTCTACTTTATCTATGGCTACTTTGGCATTTTTTGATGAAAAGGCAATTCTGCCATAATTTGTTTTTTCTGTAAAAGGAGCACAGAGCACCTTTTCTCCATTTATGTAAAGGGCTACATTACCATTTTCAAAGAGTATTTTAAAGTTGTAATCCCTTCCGTATTTTACCTTGAAATTCTTAGAGGCAATCTCCTGAATGACTCTATTGTTCTTTGTTGCATTGGGTTTTGATTTATCGTTTTTATCTGTAAATATAAGGGAAACCTTGTTTATTCCCCAGAAGCCTCCAGAGAGCTTAAAGGCATACATTCGGTAAAACCAGGAGGCATGCTCAGAGGTGATAGCAAAGGATATTAAAAATTCAGCAGGAGTTTGTTTTCTTTCTGTTATATTTGCAGTGACAGATATTTCTGAGTAGTCCTTAAAGTCTTTAAGGGATATAATTGAGTTATATTCCAGTAATTCATAGTAATCCCATGGAGCTGCCCAGCCGTTTATCTCCATAGCGCGGGAGTTATCCACAATCCATTTTCCAGAAAACCTCTGCCACTTGTGATGGCTCTCCTGAGAGAGAAGAGCCATGGGAATGGCTATAATGAGTAATGTGAAAAATTTTTTCAAAATGCGCCTCAGGGGTTAAATAGCTATTTTTTGGCAGTGTTAGCAATTGAAAGAGTTGCGGCAGCATTTTCTTGTATAGTTGCTGAATTCGTTGTAACAGAGATTGTTCCTTCATAGTCAGTGGTATCAAATTCAATGGTTGCAGGATTTCCTCCGCTAATGCATTCACCTGTTCCTGCGAGGGCATTTATTCCTTTATAGTTTGTTGCTGTTCCAGAATTATAGGAGCCATCCCATACTTGGTCAGTTTTCCCTTCACTGCTTACCCATTTTATATCTTCAACAGTGGTGCTGGAGGTTTTATTTTTCCATCTTAAATCCGCCTTTGTTCCATCGTCATTGGCACAGGATATAAAGGTTAAAGAAGCAATTGCCATCAAAGTAATTATTATTTTTTTCATTTCTTCCTCCTTAAGATTTCATTTTAAGTTTTTAAAATTGAAAAATTTTAATTTTGTATCTTAAAGATTATATTATAAAAAATTATTTTATAGTCAATATGTTATTTAAGCATTTTTAAAAAGCCAGCAATAACACCTATTAATCTGCTCTACAGATTCAATGAATTCGGCCAATACCTTTGCTTTTACTTCATCATCTTTAAAGGCTTCATATACCTTTACTGCAAAACTCATTCCTCTCCTCTTTTTTTAGTTTTTTAGCCATACACAACACTTACTTAGATTAAGTAACTTAATGCTGAAATAAGTTACTTATTACATAAAGTTAACTCTAATATACAATCAATGTCAAATAAATTTTTGCATAAATTAAGGCAATAATCCTCTCTACGGAGCTATATTAAGCGTATAAAGATATTATACACTTAGTATAAATTCTCACTTCACTATCTTCCTGCTCAATGATGTATCTATAAATCCTGGCTCATCAACAAGCTCTGCACTATCCATCTCTTGCCTGAATCTTAAAACATTGAGCATAAAGATTTCAAGCTTGCTTACGATGTTTGGTGGCAAAACTGCTCCATCAATTTCAATGGACATTACAGGGTAGTTCCTTGCTCTGCTCCATGGGGTAATAAGGCCTTCTATAACCCTTCCTATGAGGCATGCAAAGGGCGATATGTTGATGATACCTGAATAGTCGTGCATCATTGCTGTTGATGCTACTCCACTTGATATGGATATTTCTGAGTCAAGCTCACTTGAAACAAAGTGCTGGTGAGCATTGCCCATGATCTCATTTATATCGTGTGGTGTATGCGGTATGAGTCCTGACTCTGACAAAGACTTCTTTATCATGGAGTCAACTCTATGCTTCCACCAGGACTCTATGGACCATAGTATTTTTTCCCTCAATTCCTTAGAGAAGGGCTTTTTATACCATGGCAGGAGTTTGAACCTCTTCATGATCTCGTTGTTTCTCACAAAGTCTGTGTAGTAAATCCACTCAGAAACTCCAGATACCTTTGCAATTATACCTCTTCTGCTTAATAGCCGCACAAGCTCATCTACAGAGAAGTCATCTCTTCTAACATAGATCTCTCCAACAACAAGGACCTTTGGTGTTCCTTCAAGGCTTTGCTTTAGAGGGATCTTTGCAATCTCTTTAGCTATTTCTCTCAGCGCTGGCAGTGATTTTGTTATGTCCTTTTCTGCAATGGATACAAGCTCCTGCCATAGCTCATCGTATTTTGCAATGGCTGTTGCAGGATCCACTGCACAGGTTCGCAGTGAGGTCTCTATGTCTTTCATATAATCTGCAATGACAAGTCCCCACCAGGCATATTTTGAAAACTTTGGCCCAAGTTCATTGTAGGAATTCTCTGAATCCAGAGTAATTACAACTACATTCTCAAGGCGTAGATCCTTAAACAGATTTTCGTAAAATACAAAATACTGGCCTGTTCTACAGGGTCCTGTTGTTGTTGGCACAAAGAGCAGGTATATCTCATCCTTTTTGTATTTTTCTGACTGTAGATATTTAAGGGCACTTCCAAGGACAAGCTGAGAAGGGAGGCATTCCTTTCCACTCATATAGCTTCTGGCTATCTGCAGTGTATAAATATCTGGCAGTGGCATTGCCTCTGCGTTTATTCCTATGCCACGCAATGACGCTGCAAGTAGTTCTGTTGATAGCCTCCCCATGTTGGAAAGCAATAACTTTGCCTTTGGATTGTTAAAGATCTCTATTCTTTTATTATTCACTGTATCGTATATGTGAATTGGATCTTTCCCATTATTTATAAATCTAAGTCCATTGTCATATCTTTCTTCATCTTTTTGTGTAAATTTTAACCTGTAGCCCTCTATTATGTCAAGAAAGGCCTCAACCCTTGTATCTATCCCTGCATCTGCTGAGTGTGAATCCAGTTCAAGAATCAAGAAGGGCTTTGAGCCAAAAGTCCATTTGAGATAGTGTAGCATAAAGGAGTCTGGTGCACAGGAAAAGTTTGATATGTAGGTTACAAATACATTTGGCTCATCTTTAAGTAAAGATGCTGCCTTCATATCCTGCTGGCCATAATACCAATACATATTGTCAAATATATCTGCTCCTTCAAAGGGTAGCATGTCAAAGGGAATAACTGAGTATCCACGGCTTGTGAATTTTTTTGGTATTCCCATATTTGCATCTTTGGTAAAGGAATTGTATGGCCTGCCAAGTATGGCAATAACAGGCTCCTTTGACTGCCTTGCTCTTTGAAGAGCCTCTTTGCCTAATTGATGGTATCTATCAAAAAACTCCTGTTGTTTTTGATATGCTACTTTGAAGGCCTTTTCAATCTCTTCTTCTGACACTTGAAGCTGCTGTTTTAGTTCCATAAACCCCTCAAGGGCCTTTTCCTTGCCATATTTGAATGATATGACAGGTGAGAGTATTTGATCCTCAGGGATCTCAGTAAAGGCCTTTTTTATATAGTATGGAAGGCTCTGTGTTATTGGACAGAAGTTTGCATGGACCTCTTCCTCATAGCTTGGCATATCTCTGAAGTGAGGAACAAATATAAAATCAGTCTTTGCCTCTATAATGCTCTGGACTGCTCCATGGGCAATCTCTGCAGGAAAGCAATAGGCGCTTTCCACCTTTGCAACTCCCTCCTGCAAAACCTCCTCTGATAGCTTCACTTCAATTCCCAATGTATGGAAAAACCATGAATAAAAGGGCCACAGAGTGTATACAGAAAAAGCCCGAGGGATACCAACTGTATAATTTTTTTTCTTTTTGAATTTATCTGCAGGAGGTGTCATCTCTCCAAAAAGCAGGTTTTCCCTTGCGTCAATATAATTGAATATTGCTCCTTCATCAATGGTTTTCTTTTTACGGGAGTTTGCATATTTATTGCATCTTCCGCCAAACATGTATCTATGGCCATTTACGTTGAGTATTCTTATGGGACAGTAATTGTCGCAGGCATTACATTTAAATTCTTTTTCGTAGATTATATCTGTCTGGAGTATCTTTTCAATATCAAAGGAACTCTTCTCCAGTAAGCCATCAGCTAATTTTTGTTTTGCAAGAATGCCTACACCAAAGGCACCAAGGAGCTCGGGATTTGGTGGAACTGTTATGTCCTTGTCAAGAAGCATGGCAAAGGCCAGAGGAACTGCTTTATTTTTTGCAACCCCTCCCTGTAATACTATGTTGTGCCCTATGGCTCTGTTGCCCACAACTCGGTTTAAGTAGTTTGATACAATAGAGGTTATTATGCCTGCTGTTATATCCTCCCTTGATGATCCATATTGAATTGCCTTGCGTATGTCAGAGTTTATAAAGGCGGAGCAGTGCTCTCCAAATTTAAGTGGAGATTCTGCCTTTAAGGCTATGTCTCCAATGAGCCGCACATCAGTTATGTTGAGATCCCCTGCTGCAGACTCTTCAAGGAAGGAGCCTGTTCCTGCAGAGCAGGCCTCGTTCATGGCATAATCAATTGGCACCTTATTTTTTAGATAAACGTATTTTGCGTCCTGACCGCCTATTTCAAAGATAGTATCTATGTCCTGCTTGAAGTAAGTTGTTCCTGTTGCATGGGCAATTATTTCATTATAAACTGCTGTCGTTTCCATAAAAACGCCAAGTATTTCTCTGGATGAGCCAGTTGTTGCTGCAATTGATATATTTATTTTTTCATCGCCAATTTGTTCTGTTATTTGTTTTTGTACTTCCTCAAGGCATTTTTTAAGTGCACGCACTGGATCTCCATGAGTTCTGCCATAGTAGTCTGCCACTATCTCGTCGGTTTCCATATCAATTAGAGCTACCTTTGTTGTTGTGGAGCCTCCGTCTATGCCCAGTATGTATTCTCTTCCTGGCTTGATTTTTCCTCTTTTTGCCTCTATGTATTTTACCCTGCCAAGGGCTGCGGAAAGAGATGGATAGCGGCCAAAGCCTGCCTCATACTTTTTGAAGAACATATCCATGCGGGGAACATCGCTTCCGGTTCTTCTTGCCATAAGAGCAGCACCAAAGGCCTCAAAGAAGATGGCCTCTTGAGGTATGATTATATTTATTCCTGGCAGCTTTTTTTTAAGCAATTCTATCATGTGACTGTTGCGGGTAACTCCTCCACAAAGCACAACATTTCCTTTTTCTATTCGAGCCTTTTTAAGGAAGTCTGCCACCTTTGTTGCCATTACATCGCTCAGGGAAAGCACTATGTCTGCCTTTGTTGCCTCTCCTTTGTTCAGCTTGTGTGTGCAGTCGCTTTTCATAAATACGGAGCATCTTGTTGATAGAGGTTGAGGTTTTGCTGTATCTGGGATCTTGTGTATGTCATGGAGGGTCATGTCCATTCTTCCGAGTTGTTGCTTAAAGAATTCTCCAGTCCCTGAGGCGCATTTGTTCCCAGAAAAGCTTGTGATTATCCTGCCGTTTTCGTCTATCAGGTATACTATGAAGTTTTCTCCACCAAGGGATACAACAGCGTCAGCCTTGATTTCCAGTTCGCGAATAGCTTCTTCAACACAGACAGATTCAATTACGTTGTTTGAGTTTATAAGATACCTTCCCTCTGTGCCTGTTACAAGCATTTTTGTATCTGAAGGTATATGGGAGTTAAGTATTAGATTTTTTACAGTGGAAATAAAATCCCCTTCGTGATCTGATGTTTTATGCCAGAGGATTTTCTCTTCATCCATCAAAACTGCCTTTATTGTTGATGAGCCTATATTTAGACCTAAAGTGTGCATTTTTCCTCCTTAAAGAGACTGCTATTGCAGTTTGCAGCAGATTGCATTTTGTAGTTTATCTGTCAATAGTGATTAATTTCTTTTGCTAATTCAAGAAAAAATTTTTGGATATAGTTCAATTTTTTATATTGTCAAAAGAACTAACATTTAGTATATATAAAAAGTTGCAAAAAATATTTTTTAAATTATAATATTAATATATAATTTATAGCGAGATTTTTTTTTATGAAAAATATACTCCTTGTTGAAGATGACAGGATAACCTCGAAACTTATTCAAAAATATATATATGATATAGGCTATAATCTTGCTTCTGCTGCTTCCAGCCCTGAGGAGGCTCTTGAGGTTATAGAAAAAAAGCAACCTGATCTTATTCTCATGGATATTAATCTTGAGGGCAACATTGATGGTATTGAATTTGCCAACAGCATAAGCTCAAAATATACAATCCCCTTTGTTTATATAACTTCTTCAGTTGATTATTCTACAATAGAAAGAGCAAAGAAGAGCAATGCCTATGGATATATAATCAAGCCCTTTGATAAAAGGGATCTCCGTGCTGCAGTTGAGATGGCTTTTCTCAGGCATGAGATGGAAAGGAGAATAAGAGAAGATGAAAAAAAGATGGCCACAATTTTAAACTCCATTGTTGATATGGTTGTGGTAGTGGACAGCGATGGTTATATAAATTATATCAATGCAGCGGGCCTGAAGATGCTTGCCAAAGAACGGGATTTTGTTATTGGAAAGCCTATATCTGAGATAGTAAAGATCGGTTCAGATCCAAAAGAAGATAGCGATGTATTCTTTCCAATGTCAATGAATTACATAGAATTCAATAATTACCTCAAGACCAATGGCAAGAGTATACCTGTAGATTTTACCTCAACCCCTCTCTGGATGGAAAATGGAAAATTAAAAGGGGCGGTTCTTGTTATCAGGGATATAACTCAGCAGGTGGAATACGACAAAAAAATTCAGGAGAGCATGGAAATTCTCTCAAGGGCAATGCATGGGACAGTGGATGTAATTACAAAAACTGTTGAGTCCCGTGATCCCTATACAGCTGGCCACCAGAAGAATGTTGCAGACATAGCAACAGAGATTGCAAAATTTATGGGACTAAAACGAGATGTTGTTGAGGGTGTTAAGCTTGCAGGGCAGATTCATGATCTCGGTAAAATAGGAATACCTGCTGAAATTTTAAACAAGCCTGGTAGAATAAGTGAGATAGAGTTTGCTTTGATTAAGACTCATTCCCAGATTGGTTATGATATACTTAAAAATATTGATTTTCCATGGCCTGTAGCAGATATTGTCCTTCAGCATCATGAGAAGATAAATGGATCTGGCTACCCCAATGGACTTAAGGGTGAGGAAATTCTCATAGAGGCAAAGATTATAGCAGTTGCAGACGTGTTAGAGGCTATGGCGTCCCATAGGCCTTATAGAGCTGCGCTGGGTCTTGAGGTTGCCTTTGCAGAGCTTGGAAAGCATAAGGGAACCCTTTTTGATGAAGAGATTGTTGAGGCCTGTATTTTAATTTTTAAAGATAAAGGGTTTAGATTAAAATTTTAATATGCAATATAGAAAACGGCTTACTGTCCGAGGTATAGTTCAGGGAGTTGGTTTTAGACCTGCCATAGCAAAGGAAGCAAAAAAAAGAGGACTTTCTGGAACAATTGCCAATGCACGGGATAGTGTGGTAATTGAGATTCAGGGGGATGAGTCTCTGGTCTTTGATTTTATAGAGGATTTTTATAATATAATACCTCCCAATGCTTTTATCTATTTTTTGCACTCAGAAACTATAGAGCCCCGTTGGGAAGAGTCTTCCTTCGATATAATTGAAAGCCTTGACAATGGCCCCACTCGCTTTAGCGTTCCTCCAGATATTGCAATGTGCGATCAATGCAGAGCAGAGTTTTACGATCCAGAAAATAGAAGATATGCCTATCCATTTATTACCTGTGGCAATTGCGGTCCAAGATATACTTACATGAAGGACATGCCCTATGATAGGGAAAAGACCACGATGTCAGATTTCCCTTTTTGTCCACAATGTCATAGCGAATATAATGATCCTGCAAATAGGAGGTATCGCATAGAGGGCTTTTCCTGTCCTATTTGCGGTCCTATTGTTTCAGGACTTGACCAGGGGGTGGAATATTTAAAAGAAGGCAGGATTGTTGCAATTAAGGGACTTGGGGGCTATCATATTGCATGCTCTGCAATAGATTATAATGCTGTTGAGATTTTGCGAAAGAGGAAGAGACGACCAGCAAAGCCCTTTGCTGTTATGTTTGCCTCTGTAGATATGGCTCGACAATATGCAGATATAAGCCCTGAGGAAGAGGCTTTGTTAAGATCAAAGGTTTCTCCAATAGTTGTTGTGCCTTTGAAGAAGAATTCAGCTATTGCCCAAAACGTTGCCCCTGATAACGGATATATTGGTTTAATGATTGCCTATACTCCCCTTCATCAGCTTATTTTGGATAGAGTTAATATGCCCCTTGTCATGACCAGTGCCAATGTATCAGGGGATCCTCTCATCATAGATGATAATAAGGCACAACAAGAGCTTGCATCAATTGTTGATTTTTTTATTGTACATAACAGAAAAATACTGAGAAGAGCAGATGATAGCATATCCTGGGTTTACAGGGGGCAGGAGATAAATATCCGTATGGGAAGGGGCAAAATGCCCTTTCCTATTATTTTGCCAGAGAAGTCTAAGTTTTCTATTCTTGCTCTGGGTGCTGAACTTAAGAGCAATATATCTGTTGTTTCTGAGGATAATCTTGTAACAAGCAATCATATAGGTGATCTGGAAACTCCAGAAACATATAATCACTTTTGCGATACAATAACAGAGATGTCAGAGTTTTATAATGTTACACCAGAGGTGGTTGTGGCAGATCTTCACCCTGATTATGAATCCACTAAGTATGCCTTTGAGTATTGTAATAAAAGTGGTGCAAGAATGCTTCAGGTTCAGCATCACTATGCTCATTTTCTTTCCTGCTATTTTGAGAATTCCCTAAAAGAGGAGGCCATTGGCATAATCCTTGATGGAACAGGTTTTGGCCTTGATGGAACAATCTGGGGAGGAGAGATTTTAAAGGGGAATCTCCATTCCTTTTCAAGGATGGGTCATATCTCTCTTTTCCCTCTGCCTGGTGGCGAAAGAGCTATACGAGAGCCCTGGAGGATTCTTGCAGGGCTATTGCCACAGGAGGCTTTTTTTATGACATGCAAAGGGATTGAGCCCTTTGCCCTGAGCAATATTATTGCCATAAAGGATAACAGACAGTTTTCACCTCTTTGTTCCAGTGCTGGAAGACTTTTTGATGCCATTGCTGTTATTCTTGGATTTTCACGGAATGTATCTTATGAGGCAGAGGCTGCTATCTATCTTGAAAATCTGGCTCTTGGCTGTGACAGTGAAGATGTTATTTTGTTGCCAGAGAGGATAATTGATGGCAGATCTATAATTGATGCAGGTTTTATTGCTACAGAAATATATAACATGAATTCTAAATATAGAGATTTAAGCTATATAGCAAAGGTTTTTCATAATACCCTTGCTGAATCTTTCTCTGCCATTGCAAAAAAAATTTCCACAGAAAGCGGAATTGACTCAGTTTTATTAAGTGGAGGGGTTTTTCAAAACAGAATAATGCTTGATCAATGTGAAAAAAGACTTGCGTCAAAAGGGGTGAAAGTTTTTTATAACAAAAAGATCCCCACAAATGATGCAGGTATATCTGTGGGGCAGGCAATTTTTGGAGTATATAATGCATGAGTTAAGTCTTGCCATGAATGTCCGGGAGATAGTGGAGGAGGCAGCTAAGGCCAATGGCTCTTCCTGTGTTCGGGAAGTAAATATTGTTGTAGGAGCTTTTAGCTCTGTGGTTCCAGATGCCCTTGAGTTTGCAATGGATGTTGCAAAAAAAGGGAGCGTATTTGAAAATGCTGCAATAAACATAAGGCTTGAGGACACTGTTGTTTTATGTGCTGATTGTAACAGCAAAACAAAGGTGGATGATTATTTTTTTAGATGTGCAAACTGTGGATCAGGTAACGTGAAAGTAGTTGCCGGCGACAGAATGTATGTTGAATCAATAGATATAGAAAAATAGGAGTTTGTTATGCACTATGTAGAGCTTGAAAAGGATCTGCTTCATCAAAATGATAAGCTTGCAGAAAATATAAAAAAGAACATGGATGATCATGGAGTTTATGTTCTTAATATAATGAGCGCTCCAGGTTCTGGAAAGACAAGTATACTTGAGGCAATTTTGCCAGAGCTTACAAAAAAATATAAGGTTGCAGTAATTGAAGGAGACATGCAGGGAACTGCAGATGCAGACAGGCTCTCCAGGTTTAATATAAAGGTTCATCAGATAAATACTCACAGCATCTGCCATCTTGAGGCTGCAATGCTTGAGAGAGCTCTTGTAAATTTTGATCTTCATGATATTGATTGCCTCATAATCGAAAATGTAGGTAACATGGTCTGTCCTGCAGATTTTTTTCTTGGTGAAGATGACGTTATGATGATCGTCTCTATTACAGAGGGACACGATAAGCCTCACAAATATCCTGTAATGTTTAGTAAGGCAGATGTAATTGTATTGAATAAAATAGATCTCATTGAATCCACAAATTTTAATAAAGAGATTTTCTACCAGCAGGTAAAAGCCCTGAACAATAGAGCCCATATTATAGAAGCCTCTGCTACTAAGGCTATAAATACCGGAGAGATTGTTCATTTCATTGAGCATGGTATTCACCATAAAAAAGGTATAGGCCATGATCATGGAGATGGTCATCACCATCATCACCATTGCTAAAGTATGATGTGTTTTGCTCTTTAGTTTTTTATTTGAGTTTATAGATTAGTATTTTTGTTCTATTGCCATCGGAGTCTATGTCACTGTCATAGAAGCTCCATCCTCTTTTGGTATAATACTGCTCAAGGTTATTGAGATTTCTACTGTCTAAAAAGAGAAATATTTTACTGGCTTTTTTATTTGAACAGTCATCAATTACAGTTTTGATGAGATTTGTACCTATCCCTCTTTTGCGGAATTCAGGGGCAACATATAAAGCAGAAAGCCATGGAGAGTTTGCTTCTCTTCTCTGGAGTTCACTCTCTTTGAGAGATACCATTCCAACAGGAAAATCATCCCACAGTGCAATGTAACTGTAAGGATAGTAGCGTAAATTAGCTCTGCGATTATATTCGTTCAATACTGCAGAGAAAGGCACTGTGCGGTAGGTATACCATGTAGAATAAGACCAGTATGCACATATAGGTACCAAAGTCTTTTTCTCTGAAAGAGGATATATCCTTAGCATATCTTTTGCACAAAGAGTAAGTGTTATTGCTCTTTTTCTTCCTGTTGCTTTTTCTTGTAATCCTCAAGGTTTTTTAAGATGTTGCTTTTATCCTCACCAAATTTTTTCATTATTCTGTCATAGGCGGCTTTGTAATCCTCTTTCACCTTATCAATTGCCTTTTTATTTTTAATCTGCTGGTCAAGAACTGCCTTTCCTTTTTTTACTGCACCTTTAAATTTTAAGGATGCAGATTTGTTTTCTTCAACAATGTTTTCCATATTGCTAAGGGACAGCTCATTCATAAGGAGGCTATCTTCAAGCTCTGAGTCCTTGGAGTAAAGTTTCTGCCCTGTTTGTTCAAGGTCTTCTTTTGTTTTGGATTTTTTAACATCATCTTTTATGAGGGATATCTCTTGAGAGTCGTTTTTTGCCTTTTCCTGAAATTTGTCCATGTAGCTTTCATATCTCTGTGCAGGGGATTCATAATCGCCATCAAAATTGCTGTTTCTCACATCTTTCCATTGATTGCTATTTATTTTTGTTGATGAGGATATTGGTTCATTTGCCACATCTGCCTCAAGGGAATTACCTTCCTTTAGTTCAATGTTTTTATAGGGATTGCGAACAGAGAGATTCCCCTCAGAAAGCTCTACGTAGCTATCTCCAATATCGCTTACTGCAATATTAAACTCAGTGCCTCTGATTGCACATATAGTGGTTGGACTTCCCATTTTATATTCGCTTCTTGAAAGCTTGCCAAACTTTCCCTTAACCTCACCAGCAATGACAGATACAAAATCGCTATCCTTTAAATTTGAACTGCCTATGAGAACTTTGGAGTTAGCCATTATGGTTATGGTGCTGTTTACATCAACTTGCAATTCTGCCATGGAATTTTTACCTGTTTTGATTATGTCTCCACTGGAGACTAAATCCCCTACCTTAACAGCTATAGCAGTTTTATTCCTTATGAGTTTAACATCTCCAACAAAGAATTTAATGCTAAGGCCAGCAGCCATAGACTGCAGAGGGATAAATAATGTACATATTAAAGAAATGGCTATAAATCTTGCTTTCATAGAAGCCTCCATGGGAGTTTAAGATAATTATATATTAAGAAAAAAATAATTACAACAAAAAAATATTTTAATAGTTGAACTTTTAAAAACTTTATGTTCTTTTTGAAGAAAAAAGCCGAGTTCTGCTGCAGCTATCTTTAAAGTTTTTTTATAAGATTTTTTGAGGTTTTATGAGGCCTGTGATTTATAGATGTTTAATGTTTTTTTGTTTATTTCTTTGTTCCTTCTCTGCCTCTGGTGCCACTTTTGATAATTCTAAGTATGAAAGCCTAAAAGAGAGTTTAATAGCTTCAAAGTCTCCTGCTTCTTATAGAGATATTATTTCTATATATGAATTATCCAGAGATTATGGACTTGATCGGACGATTAAATTTTTTGATGAATATTTACTGTCTTTGCAAAAATCTAAAGCTGAAGGAGCGATTATTCCTTTTGTTCAGATTATTTCTGATGAGCTTAAGATGGCAAAGCCTTTTTATAAAGGGATAACTCAATGGAAGGTTTCTGGTCCATGGAAGAGATACGGTCAATGGGATCTGGAGTATCACTTTCCTGTGGAGAGATCAAAGGATTTCAATAACTTTTCCTCAGAGGATCTATGCAATGATTCTGGCAAACTTTATCCTCTCTATCCAGATAAAGAAGGAGTATATTATTTAGCTTTTTCTTTTTCTGTAGATAAGGCTTTCAGGCTATTTATCCAATCTAATTCCAGATATAGGCTCTTTGTTAATAATTCAATTGTTTTAAAGGATTGCGCTCTCCCCTTTGAAGCTATGGAGTTTAAAAGTGGTGGGAATTATACTGTCATTATAAAAATGAATTTAACAGAATATTATAAGGATCCCTTTGTTAAGGTTATACTTACTGATTTGCAGAATAATGAAATATTGCCTCGTTATTGTGAGAAGAGATTTATAGAGAGTTTTCCCCTTGATAGCCTTGTTTGTTTAACAGAGGAAACTGGCAATTTACAGAAAGAAAGCTCAGGTATTGAAGATTTACTCAGAGGGGCTTCTTCTTTTGAAGAGAAGCTAAGCATTGCCTTAAATTTTTCTTCTGCCAATGGCGATAAGGCGGATGGTTATTATTATCTTTTGCCTATGCTTGAGGAATCAGGCAACGAGGCTGAATTTTTGCTTTATCTAAATAAATACAGAGAGAATTTTCCTGATTCTTCCTATTATCTTAAGTGGCTCTGTGATTTTTATTCAAAGAGGGATTTGTATAAATTTAAAGAAGCGGCAAAGAATCTCCCGGTAAATTATTTTAATAGCGATATCTTTGATTTATATTGCTCACTTTTATTGATCGATAAAGATAATCAGAGGGTGTTGACTCTAAGCAATCTCTTCGAGGAGATTCCTTCGTTTACAAAGAAAGCCTTAAAATTTCGCTCAAAGATTCTTGATAGAGAGGAATACAGAAATTACCTTTTGAATAAGGCATCTCTGAGCAATTGTCCTTTTTATTTTTATGAGCTTGGCAGGCTTGATATGGAGAAGGGTCTTGATCCTGTGCTCTATTGGGAAAAGTCCCTGAGTAAGAAGTGGGATAGGAAAATATGGGAAAGCCGTGAGATATATGAGCACAGTGGCAAGGGCTATTTGTATTATACTCCAAAGTATGAAACCTCTGAGTTTAATTTTAAGAGGGGAGGGGTAAAGAGAAATATCTCTATAAAAATCTTTCCCGAAGGGAATTATTTTATTCATTGTGAGGATTATATTCCTGTATCTGAGTTTAAAGGCTCTGCAAAGCTACTCAATTTATCAAAACTCCATATTTTGTATGTCATTATTGTTAAAGATAACACTGTCCATAATGTTGGCTATCAACTGGATATGTTACCAGGGCAAGAGGCTTCTCTTTCAATTATGGGTTCTGCATCCGGGGATTTTGTAGTCATAAGCTATAGCGGATTTTTTCCACCTGATAGATTTCCTTTTTATATAATAGAAAATTTTCCAATTAAAATGCCAGAGGAAAATCTATCAGAAATTTCTTTAGAAATAACTACAGATATTATATCCCCTGAGGTTGTATTAGATGGTGAGAAGTTGAAATTTAAAGAAAGAGATGGTATTCTCTTTATTCAGGAAAATAAAAGATCAATAGACAGTAGCTCTACACTTTTTCTATCTGCGGGTCTTTTTAATTTGCAAGATAGATTCGCTGGTTGGTATGATAATTTAGTATCCCTTTTAGGTGATGAGATTGATCTGCCTGTTAATTCAGAGTCCAGGGAGCTTAAGGATATAGTTCCTGTCCTTAAAAATTTTTTGGATAGCTATTTTTTGATTAATGGTAATTTTAATTTTGAACCACAGCCCATTTCTGAAATAATAAGATTAAGATCTGCCACATCTGAGGAGCTTGCTATAATGGCTTTAAAATTTTTAAAGAAAAGGGATATAATATCTTTTATCTGCTTTGTTAAATCACCTGAGTCTAAAGATAGATTTGAAGATGTTGGGCTTTATATCCCCGATTCTCAAGGGGCTGGTTACTTTCTATTCTTTGGTGACAAAGACTTTTCAGGCAGAGATGCTCTCTTACTTAAAGGAAATAGTTCCATGACAATTCAGGTGAAAGAAAAATAGGGAACGTCTGTTCCCTATTTATTTGCAAGTTTAGCTTTAAGCTCTTTTTTCTTTCTTTTGAGTCTTCTTTTGGCTCTGCGCCTTTTTAAAACTGGTTTGTAAGGTTTGCTCACGTAAAATCCTCCGGATTATAAATTATACCTGAAAAGCAAATAACTTAAAGAAAAATTGATAAAAGCATTATATCAACAAAAATAATAGCCGATGCTTTGTCAATAAATATATAAAATCTATTTTGTCTCAGATCTTATATAATCAAGAAAAGTGTCACTCCCTCCAATTATAGGCAGCGCCATAATTGCCGGGCATTTATAGGAATGAATTGATTTAACACTTTCGGTTATTTCATCAATAAGCGCTTCTTTGGTTTTTGCTATGACTATTACCTCAGAGGCTGTTTCCACTTTCCCTTCCCAGTGATAAATGGACTCCATGTTATTGATTATATTGACACAGGCTGCAAGCCTTTTGGATACAAGATGCCTGCCAATTATTTCTGCTTCTTCAAGGGATGGTGCTGTTATATAGATAATACAAAGAGACATAAAACTCTCCACCTTTTGATCTTTAAACTAAATCATGAATATATATAATAAAAGGCACTGTCAAATATTTTTCTGCACTTTATATTTGGCTATTTGTGATTGACAGTTAATTTAATGAGGATACATTTTTCATAGGTATATGGTAGATTAAAATAAATTGATGGCCTGAGTAGAATTCGTTAATATCATAAAATCCTTCTAAGGAGGTTTAGGTGAAGCTGAGCAATGAAGCAAAAGTTGGGCTTATGGTTATTATTACTTTTACAATATTTATAGGGATAGTAGCTCTTCTTGCAAGGTTAAATGTCGCAAGCTCTGGATACAAGCTTTCCATATATTTTGGTTTTCTTAATGATCTAAAGGTGGGAGCTCCTGTTAATATTGCAGGTGGGATAGAGATAGGTCGTGTGGTTGAGATAAGGCAGTCTGGAGAAAAGACTGAGGTTGTTGTATGGATTGATAATAAATACAGGCTTATAAAAAATACCAGCTTTGCCATATTTACAAAGGGTATAATTGGTTCTAAGTATATAAATGTTTTTGTGCCCCCCTCTACAAATGTTGATGATTTTTTAAATGATGGGGATAAGGTTTATGGGGTAGATCCCCCAAGCTTTGATCAGATGATGCTCATATTCCAGACATTTATGAATGGACAAAATGGAGGTGAGCTTCTTGCTAAGATTTTTCAGAATTCAGAGGCTCTGGTGGAGAATCTAAATAAAATAGCTTCAGAAAACAGAGGTGATGTAAGGCAATCAATTCTTGCTGCAAAGGCTTCTATAATTTTATTTTCTCAGCAGATGAAGATTTTTATGGATGAGCTCAATAGATTTACATCCAATGTAGCAAACCTTTCGGAGAAAAATAAGGAAGAGATAAATATAACCATTAGAAACATGTCTGAGATATCCAGCAATCTCAACAAAATAATTCAACGTCTCGAAGATGGTAGAGGTAGCCTTGGAAAGCTTATGACTGATGAAGAAATATACTATAACATAAAGGACGCCTCTCAGTATGCAAAGGAACTCTTTGGGCAATTAAAGCAGGATCCATCAAAACTATTTTTTAAGCAGAAGTGATTATGGCAAAAAAAAATGATCTATATGTATGTCTTTCCTGTGGAGCTGAATACTCCAAGTGGAATGGCAGATGCAGCAGTTGTGGCCAGTGGAATACAATAATTGAAAGGAAAGAGGAAGAACACCCAAAGAAGAGAAAAAATTTTGGTGCCTGTAGCCTTGATCAGGTTGTAAGGGAAAGCTCTGGTAGGATTTTAACAGGCAACAAAGAATTTGATCTTGTTTGTGGAGGAGGAGTTGTGCCTGGTTCTGTTATACTCCTTGGGGGAGAGCCAGGCATAGGAAAATCTACTCTTGCCCTTGGCATATCTGCAACCCTTGGAGCTCTTTATATATCAGGTGAGGAGTCCCCATCTCAAATAAGAGACAGAGCAGAGAGAATTAGTATCAATCTATCAAAGGTTACAATATCGATTGATAATGAGGTGGGAGAGATTATTTCCCTTGCTGAAAAGATAAAACCTGGGGCGCTTATAGTTGATTCAATACAAACTATTTGCAATGCAGAATTGCCAGGAATTATGGGTTCTGTAAGCCAGGTAAGAGAGTCTGCTGCAAGGCTGACTGATTTTGCAAAAAAGAGCAATATACCTGTTTTGCTCATAGGACATATAACAAAGGATGGCGCTATTGCAGGGCCAAAGCTTCTGGAGCATATTGTAGATACTGTGCTTTATTTTGAAGGAGATTTTTCCAGAGAATACAGGGTTTTGCGGGCATTTAAAAATAGATATGGCTCTGTCAATGAGCTTGGATTATTCAAAATGACCTCAAAGGGACTTGAGGAGGTGAAGGATAAAAATAGAATTTTTTTAAATTCCTTTCGCTCTCCTGCACCTGGAAATGCAATCTCTGCTGCCTTTGAGGGAACTCGTCCAATACTATTTGAGGTTCAGGCCCTTGTTACTTTTTCTAATTTTTCAAATCCGCGAAGACTTTCCGATGGTTTTGATATTAACAGGCTTATTATTATATGTGCAGTTTTAGAAAAGCACGGAGGACTCAAGCTATCTAATTTTGATGTTTTTTTAAATGTCTCTGGTGGTTTTAATATAAATGACACAGCAGGGGATTTAGCTGTGGCAATGGCTATCGCCTCAAGCTTAAAAGAGAAGGTTATTCCTGATGGAACAGGTTTTATTGCTGAGGTTTCTCTCTCTGGAGAGTTGAGGCCTGTTTCTCAGGTGGAGAAGAGAATTCAGGAATTCCGTATTTCTGGTTTTAAGAGAGTCTTTCTCTCTGAGCATGATGCTGCTTTTATCAAAGGAGGCGAAAAAAATATTGAAATTATTGGAGCAACAACTATTTTTAATGTGATTGAAATGGTGTTTTAGAAAAGAAAAGTTCTTGATCAAATTAGATATATGACTAAAAATGTTAATAATTTGACGATAATAACAAAGAGAGCTTAAAGAGTAGGGACATGAGATTTAAAATAAGGAATTACCATAGCAAGGTTTCAAAAAAATATTACGAGAATTATTTTCTCCTGAAGGAGAAGAAGAATAAGATCTGGAAAAATATCCTTGAAAAAGGTCATGAGAAGATGACTGTTATGTTAATCCCTCATGATGAAAAGAAGATTTTTAATTTCCAGATTTCCAATTTTATAATACTTTTTTTTATAAGTTTGTTTGTGGTGGTACTTGTTACCTCATCCTATGCAGTAATAAAAAATCGTCAGATTAAAAACGAGGAAAAAAGGCTTTTGATGTCCTATAATGACATTAGAGCTGATTTAGTAAGATACGAGAAGCTAACAGATGAGATTATTGACATAATGGATGATCTTAAACCTGAAATTGAGGAGCTATACCAACTTGCAGTTGGCACTGATGAAAAGGTTGATATATGGTCTTATAGAGATTACGATAAAGAGACCATGGATGAGTTGTTGAAGAATAAGAGAATTGTCCCATCGGAAATTTTTGCAATGAAGGAAATTCAAAAGGATATTTTAAGCTCCACAAGCACAATCAAGACTATCAAGAATTTTGTTGATGTAAGAAGCAAGGTTATCAATGATATGCCATCAATTATCCCAAACCCAGGGCATATCTCTTCACTTTTTGGATGGCGCAGATCCCCCTTTGGTCATGGAAGGGATTTTCACACAGGTATAGATATAGCTGCTGCAGCAGGAACTCCCATACGAGCTACAGCTCCAGGTGTTGTGGTCTCTGCAGGGTTTAGCGGAGGATACGGGATTGCTGTGAGAATTCAGCATAAATTTGGATACGAAACGATCTACGGCCACATGAGAGCAGTGGCAGTTGGAAAGGGGACGAAGGTGAACAAAGGAGATAGAATTGGATATGTTGGCATGACTGGTAATGCAACTGGAAATCATTGCCATTATGAGATACGCCTTGGTGATATTCCAATAAATCCATACCCCTATATGAGCAGGATGTGGTAGTGTAAAAATTTTAACTCAGGATTCTCTGGCATTTTTTGATGCCTTAAAAAAATATAAAAAGATGATGAATGCTTCCTGGAAAATCCTTTGTATATATTCTTGCGAGTTTTTTAATAATCTCAGGAATTTTTGCACTCTTTGCTGATGAGAAAGGCTTTAAAGAGAAGCTCCTCTATTACCTTGAAAAAGAAAACCCTGCAAAAAAAACAGAGACCCCCAAGGAGGGGGAAGCTAACATTTACGATTCTAATCAATCTGAATATATAGAGCGGAATCTCTATGGCAACTATTTAAATAGCAACAAGGAACCTCTCTATTCATCAGAGGATGTTGATGTCTTTATAGATGGTGAGGCTTCTTTCTCTTTTACCTATGGAAATAGCTTTTTTACAAACAGCAAATATAAACTCTTTGATGAGGATAAACCAAGATCAAGAGTTATAACTGAGGGCTTTTATCCAGAACAAGTGGTTAGGCTCTATGCTGATGGCTATATTGGTAAGAGAATTAAAATGTATATAGATCACGATAGCACCAGGAGTAAGGATCAAAATCACTATATGATGAATTATACTGCCATTGAGGATGATGAGGTTATTCGCAGTGTAAATGCCGGGGAGATTGATATTAATTTTAATCATTCCCGTTATGCTGTTTATGACAATAGCATGTCCAAGGGGCTTGGAGTTGATTTTACCGTAGCTAAAAATAATTTTTCTTTAAAGGCCTTTGGCTCTGTTTTAAGAGGTGAGTCTTCAATAGAATATTTTAAGGGTAATTTTTCAAGAAATACAGGCAAGGTATCAGATTATCAGTTTGTCAGGAGAACCTATTATCAGCTTGAGCCCTTTATAAGGTATGATGGTGTTTCTTCTATGCCCTCTGGAGCTTCTGTTTATTTGCTCAATGCAATAACCTCAACTCCACCTTCTCCTGCAAATTATTCTTTAAATCCTGTGAATATCTCTCCAGAGGGTTTTGCTGTTTACCTTGATGATCAAAATCCTTATAATAATCTCAATGCTATTAAGTTTCCCATAGACGGTGGTTATTACACAAGGCTTGTAAATGGAGTTGATTATTCTGTTAACTATTCCACAGGGGTTATAACCTTTCTAAAATCTATAGATGAAAGTGCAAGGATATTTGTGGTATATCAAAGGCAGGGTGGCACGCTTGATCCCTGTGCAATACCTCCTGGGGATCCAAAGCATCCTGGAGGTGAATTTTCTGGCAAGAACATAGTTTTTATAAAGTATGGATATTCCCTCAATGAAGATACAGTGTCAAAAAATTTGGCCTTTGATATAGGAGAAAAGGACTATAACAATGATGGCAGAGTTAACCTTGATATATATGAAATTCGTTCATTCTATTCTCTCGGTTGTCGAAATATTGCAGCAGGGAACATGTCTCTGTTTTTTAGAGGAGAGAACTCAGATCTTACAAGGGCAGATGTAGAAAAACTTTCACCTTACAGTGTCGATAGAGAAAACGGAATTGTAAAATTTAATCTCCGTGAGCCCTTTAGAGCTCTTCTTGGAAATAGAGCAGATTTAATCTACAGCGAAAAATTTTTAAATGATGTATACATATATTCCAGGTATAGCATCAATGCTGAGTTTTCCACAGAGGCAAGAACCATTCAGCTTAAACATGGAAATATAATAGAAAATAGCGTGACCATAAAAGTTGATAAAAAAGAACTCAGCAAATCTCTCTATTCAGTTGATTATACCGCTGGGTATATTTTTTTCACTAATTCAAACAACCCTATGATTTCATCTCAAACAGAAATTGAGGTCCGATATCAGTATCTGCCATTGGGTGCCTCATCAGATAGCTTTGCTGCTGGTTTAAGGCTTGATTATAGCCTTACAAGGGATATAAAGATAGGTACTTCACTTTTGGTGGAGAAGGACACCAAATCTGATGTAATACCTGATATTGGAGAGGCAAGCACTCAGACAAATCTATACGAGGGAGATCTTTTGCTTAAATTATCACCTGAGAGACTATCAGATATTATTGAAAATCTTTATGGGAAGAGAGTGAGAAAAATTCCTCTTGAGCTTTCATTTTATGGGGAATATGCGAGGAGCTATAAAAATATAAATACCTTCGGAAAAGCTCTTATAGATAACATGGAATCCAGTGATGATATTGTTGATATAGATCTTTCTGATAAAAAGTGGATATTAGGCTCAATGCCAGAAGGATTCTCTCAAAGCAACAGAGCTTTAATCTATTACTATTATTATAGAGATCTATCCAATCCTGAGTCTCTAAAGGGTGAGAGTTTTAATGCTTATAAAATAGGATATTCCTCAAAACCAGGACCTTTCAATATTGCCACAGGTCATATACCTGACAGCGTTAAATCCCTTGACTCGCAGATATCATTGGTCTTTGACTATGATTTTGCCACAGGGAATTGCTTTTCTGTTGTGACCCAGGATTTACACAGAGAGGCTATTGATCTCTCTGGAATTCAATATATTGAAATGTGGGTTAGGCTTGAGGGTCAAACATCTACTGATTCTATAGATTTATTTTTAGACCTTGGAAGCCTTAATGAGGATTCTGATGGAGATGGAATACTTGATAAAGAGGATAGCAATAATAATGGATATATAGATGCTAATCCCTCTTCTGGATACTCTGAAGATAGAGGCTATAGTTTTGATGGGAATAATAAAACCCTTGTTGGCAGTGGTCCTGGGTTGAGTAGCTTTACAAAGGGCGATGGAGTTTTGAATAGTGAGGATTTAAACAAAAATGGAATCCTTGATACATCTGAAAATTCATTTAAAGTTAACTTAGGGTCAATTATTCATAGTGGATCTACATGGAGAAAGATAAAGGTCAATATAAATTCCTTAAGCACCACTGAAAAGAATATTTTAAAGCAGACAAGATCCCTGAGGCTTTATGGAATTGCCTCATCTGGAACAAAAGGCAGGCTTTATATTTCATCCTTTAAAATAGTCAGCTTAAAATGGAAAGAGGCTATGCTTGATAATATAGCCATTGATGATGATAGCATCTTAAGTATAGCATTGCTAAATACAATTACAGACAGCGATTACAGAATCAATTCATTTTTATATCAAAAAAGAAACGTATATGAATCTTTATATGGAAGCAATAGCACTGATGATATAGATAGCAGAAGTGAAAGTGCCATGGAGATAAACTTTTCCATTCCAGCAGGCAATACAAATCTATCTCTTGGCAGAAATTTTAATAAGGCAATGGATCTGAGATATTATAAGACAATGAGTATCTGGATCAATGCCCGTGTAATTGCTCCATCCGCTACTTTGTTTTGTATACTCGGATCAACAGAGAGAGATTATATTGAATACAGGTTTAGACCTCTAATGGAAAACTCATGGGAGGAGATCAGACTTAGCCTTTCTTCAGATGCAGGTAACATTGCTCCTTACAGAACAGAGGGAAATCCAGACATGAGGCGTATTAAATATATGCGCTTTGGAGTATCAGGATCAGGAACCTCAGGGAAGATATGGCTTGATGATATCTATGTTTCTGATCCTGTTACATTGGAAGGAGATGCCAGATGGTATGAGGTAAATCTTAAGATATTGAAAGCTCTTGCTATGACTTCTGCAAACAGACCAATAATGTCTGATATTGATCTTAAATATATAGCAAGGGGCAATTCTGATAATTTCAACTCTTTGAACAAGAATAATGGGCAGATAAAAGAGGATGTCCAGGAGATTCATGGCAAAAGTAAGGTTTTGCCCAATCTCGATCTGGCCATTGATTATATATACAGCAAAAGTCGCTCAGATAGTCTGGATGAGGAGATCTCCATTGATAAAAGAGGGGATAACATAAATAAGCAGTTACAGGTTACAAGCTCATTTATGTCAACAGAGAGTGGTATCCCTTCAGTAGGACTTAATTATAAATTTAGCCACAACAAAAATACAAAAAATCTCAAAATATCTGATTATGACTACAGAGAAAATGAACGCCTTTGTGTCCATGACTCTATGGTTACATGGAAGCAGGATTTTGAGAATTTTTTTTATGGTAAGTTGCTGCTTGATTTTTCCTTAGCACTTGCCTTTACAGAAAAGAATTTAAAAAGGGATTCCTCTGAGGTAGACAGCTCTTTGCTTTCAGAGGATTTTAATCTTAAGGAGTCTATAAAAAATCAGGATTCAAGGTTTTCTGGTAATTTCGCTTATCTCCTCAATGGATTTTATATTAAACCCTCAGTTGTTTCTTATACAAATGAGGTTGTAAGCTGGGAAAATGCAGATAAGGATCTGGGGATATCAAAGAATTTTGATGGAGGATTTCATTTCCCATTTATTCTGGATAATAATGTCAGGCTTCTTGAGAGAGGAAATGATTTTGATCTAAAGTTTGGTTATAATGGGGATTTTTTTGTTATGCCTGAGTATGAAATATCAACATACTACAGGGAAAATGATTTCAGCGATGCGGAGGATTCTTTTTCAGGTTCTGGCTTTTCAAGGACAAAGGATGGATATAGCGTTTTTTCCACAAAGATTAAAATACCTTTTGTGATGAGAAAATTTAAGTCTCTGGAGGTATGGAGAAGCCTTGTTCTGGATTTTTCAAGGAGCATAAGTGTAAATGAAAACTCAGTGCCCTATGAAGGAGAGGGAACAGGTCTTTTCAATGAGCAATATGGCCTTTCCAGATTGTATTCCCATATAGCAGGGGGAGCCTATAACTTATTTGAATATCCTCCCTATTATTTTTTCACTGGCAGAGGCAATTTTGCAAGGGGAAGGGATTATGTTTATGGAAAACTCAATTCAGATTTACCTCTTAAGGAAAGGATTTCTTCCCTTGATTATAACAATTCACTTTTATTTAATGAGAAGATCTCCCTGGATAATGAATTTGTCTTTGATGATTTTAAGTGTAATCTATCTTTGTATATTTCTCAGGATTGTGGGAGGAATAATATATATGGTATTCCAAACCAGGTAATAACAACAGGAATAAAAACTGATTGCGAGATAACTCTTTTCAAAGTAACAGACAGTAATTTGTCAGAGCCACCATTTTTTAATTCCATAACCTTTGAGCCTTCTGTCTCCTACACTGATACTATGGTGATAACAGCAAATACACAGGAGCATGCTTTTTCACCTTTACTTGCCTTTATTTTTAGAATGGAAAAAAGTGTCTTTAAGATAAGTGGCGGCCTTGATTATAGATTATTCAAAGACAGAGAATTTATAGATTCAGAGCTATCTGAGTCAGATAAAGATTATTTATACCTGCAGAACATTGAAGGAAACAGAGATTTTAAGGAGGAGGATTTTGGTTATAAGCTAAATATATCATACGAAAGAGAGATTCAATGGCTTTATGATTATTTTGCCTCAGTATATACCTTATCTGGAGTGCCTTTGTTTTTTATTGAATATATTATGCAGATAAATAGATATAACTATACAGCAACAATCTCACCAGAGCCCTATGATCTTTATCAGATAAAAACAGGCCTTACTTTAAATATACACAAAAATGTCAAAGGGACATTAACAGGAAATATGGCTTTGGAGAATTATAGAAACAGAAGCGATGAAAGCATAAGATCGCAGGTTGCATCTTATGATCTTTCATGGAAGTTTACATTACTTTTTTAGGAAATCCATGATTCTATTGAGAAAGCTCTTTGCAATGCCAGAGAATTCATGTAGATATGAAGAATCACGGGATCTCTTGAGCCAATCAATCGTTGCCTCTTCTACAAGGCTCCATAGATGATTCTTGTCTGTGAATCGGAAATAATTCAGATTTACTTGATATGCTCCTTTAAAAGTTCGTCCTCCCCCTGAGGGGGTAATTTTTTTGATCATAGAATTGAGATCAAGAGTTTTGCTCTTTGTTCTTAAAGAGACATCAAGATAGACCTCTTTCATGTCCTCATCATATATTATAGAATAAACAGCTACAAGCCTGTGGGAATTTTTTCTTAGGAGAAGATCTGCAATTACAGCAATGGAATCCCTATGGAGAATATCTATAAAACCAATTCCGTAAAAGCACCAGTCTTTATAAAGTGTTTGGTTTTTTAAAGCCCTGTTGTAATAGGACATTGTTGTTTCTGAAAAATGTATGCCATTCAACTTGTTTATGATTTTACTGTTGGCAAATTGCGATAGAAAGTTTATGGCTTCGAGATCTGTCTCTGAGGCATGTATACATGAATCAGTATCTGTTTGAATTCCAAACATCAAGGCAGTGGATATAAGTTGTAAATCTTTTGCATTTAGTTCATCTTTTAAGTCCTTTACAAATGTTGTTACAAGGGCGCTTGTTGAACCGCAATCTGTTCGGATAAGAGTAAAATCAGCAGGTATGCGATTTTTGTCTGGCTCATGATGATCGATATGAGCTGCACATGGTATTTTTTCCGAGACATTTTTTATAAGATTTAGCTGGAAGTCTGTTACAATATAGGCATCAAATCCATCACAGTGAAATTGACTATCCACCTTCATTGGTATCTTAAGGAGTTTCATGAATGCTCTGTTTTGTGAGAGAGAGACCTCTCTTTGTGAAACAATAGCAGAATCGATTTTCTGGATTTTTAATATTTCCATTATTGCAAAGGAGGAGGCAATTGCGTCAGGATCTGGGGAGCCTACAATAGCGATTAGTATTTTTTTATATTTTTTGACAGCGGATAAAAATTTTTCTGTGGACTCATCCATCGATTTCAACCTTTTTTATAACCATTAGGGATATGTCATTTTCTAAAGTTGTATTATCAAAGAATTTTGTAATCTCATTGTATATTTCCCTTGCGATGATTGCTGGCGAGAATTTTCTGTGTTTTACTACTGTATCTTTAATTGTCTGGATTGGAAAGGTTTTATTCTGTTGATTCTTTGCAAAATAAAGACCTCTGGAATAGACTATCATTATGGAGTCATCTTTAAGTCTGCCAGATGTTAAGATGTATTTATGTCTATTATCTTCTCCTAAGGGAATTCCTGATGATGGTATCTCAGAGAAAGAATTTAACTCTCCATCAAAAATTAAAGGAGAAGTAAAGGATGCATTGGCAAGGGTAAAATCTCCTTTTGGTGATATGGTTATGCAGATGGCAGAGGTAGGGATTTTACCGATTTTTGAAGTGAAGAGAACCTGATTTATTGTGTTCATTATTTTTTCTGCTGAGTTAAATGTAATTGTTCGTGAGTGAATTATTGAGTAAAGCTGCAAGGCATTTAGGGCGGAGTCAATACCATTGTATAAAGTGTCAGCCATAAATAAAACAGCTCTGTCTTTTGAAATTTTTACTCCGTCAATATACTCCCCCCCATTTGAGGAATTATTGATGAAAAATGAGCTAATCCTTATTCCGTCAATGGAAGGCATTTCCTGCGGTATGATTTTACTTTTGATGCTTTCAATAACAAGTCGGTCATGTTCAATAATCTGATCAGAGGTTATCTCATCAAGTATAAGGCCTGTTGTGAGTAAACTTTGCAGTTTAATTCTGAAGATCTCCAGTGAATTTATAATATCAAGGTTATATCCACGAGCCCCTGCAATGGTCCCAAGAAAAAGAAAACCCATAACAGAATCATTTATGTTACGTAAGAGTATTGCACCTTCGAGATTATTGTCTGTAAAAAATTTTTCAATTTCAGATCTTGCATCTGCAAGATGTGCATCGGTGAGCAGATAGGATTTTTCAAATATGTTTATGTAGGATGATAACCTTTGAACTACTATATTGTCCTCCGGCAGAAATTCAGGATTGATCCCTTCACCATAGCCATAGGTAAATTCATATCCTCTATTCTTTCTGCTGTAGAGCATAAAATAAGCTGATTGAATTCCAAATATATTTTTAAGCCCCTGGAAATTATCCTTTGTTACAAAATCCCAGAACTTATCCATATCTGTAATTTTGCGCAATTCATTTATGGGAATAAGTGTGTCATTTATATTTTTGATGTATCTATTTTGCTTTTTAGTTCTAATGTAAGAAGTCAAAGGAGTAATTGTTCTGTAGGAAATAACAAGCCATATAAAAACTACTGAGCTTTTTATTCCTGCATTTACCAAAGGGTTAACTTTTAAATATGGAAAGAATTTTAAAAAGAGATAAGAGGGTATTGTATAGATTAAGAAATTTATAATAATGATAATACTTTCTTTATAAAATTTCTCCATATCTGTATTTCTAAGATCCATAAGGAGATAGCTTGTGGTTATAAAAATATATCCTATGGGGAAGATTAAAAATGGGTTTGTTAAAATCCCTGAGTCCTGGAATCTATATCCAAGAAAATATATAATTATGAAGAGCAGATAGCAGAATATTATTCCATAGGTGTAAAGCATTATATTGTTAATAATTCTATTCATGCTGCTTTTCTGGGATTGTATTATGAAAATAGCTGTAGGGGACAATATGGATATTAAGGAGAGAGTTAGTTGTGTTATTGTATAAGGATTTTTGGGTATAGAAAAATTTTCCAGTATAAAAGCAGTATCTGGAGCTAAATATAAAAAAAACCAATCGCTTAAAGCCACCATCAAAATCATAAAGCAGGGGAAAAACATTTCACTTAGATTTTTTAGTGGATATAAAAAGGCTATTATGGAACTTAATGTAAAAATAAAAAGAGGTAAAAACATCAAAACCTTGATGATTATTATATTGCTGGCAATCTCTGGTTTTAGATGAATAAATAAAATTATGGAAAATTCCAGAGATAACAGAAGAGAAAGTATAATAAAAAATCTGTTTACAGTGAAGCTTCGCCTTTTAAAAAGGTGAAGAAGCATGAGAAAAATAGGGACTAAGGTTGCAATAGAAAGTAAAAAAATTCTCAGTTGTTCCAATTTTTTAAACCCTGTTTTTTGATAGTAGCCATTGGCCTGTTAAGCTTTATTTAAATAGACAATGGCATTATTTCAAGCATTAAATTTATACTCTTTCTGAAATTGCATTAAGGATTGCAATTTCTGGCAAATATTGTCTTAAATTTGCAATTGTTCTTGACTTTTGCTATTTTATGTGATACAAATAAGGAGCATAAAGTGGAAGATATTTTGTCAGCTAAGGCCAGGGCAAAGGTAAATCTTCATTTACAGGTTCTTAACAAACGGAGTGATAATTTTCACAATTTACTCACTATAATGTGTGAAATTGAGCTATATGATCTTTTAAAACTAAAATCCTTTAAAAGGGGCAGCGAAAAGTTTGGTATCTCTGTAGATATTGACTCTGGAGAGTATTCCCATCATTTGCAAGGACTTCCCTGTGAGGAGAATCTCATTGTTAGAGGAGTAAAAAACCTCTTTCGGGATTATCCAGAGCCATTGGATATGAGATTTTCGCTCATAAAGAATATTCCCTCAGGAGCAGGGCTTGGTGGAGGTAGCAGTGACGCAGCCTGTGCTATCAATCTTGCAGCAAAGGCCATAGGCATAAGTGATTATAATCGTCTCCATGAGGCAGCCACAGCTACTGGATCAGATGTACCCTTTTTCCTTAAAGGTGGCCTGTGTATTGCAAAGGGGAGAGGGGAGATCTTAAAGAGGATAGAGGTGAGCCATAGATTTTTTGTTGTGATGGTAAACAATGGCATACATATTTCAACAGCAGAGGCCTATAGAAAGCTCAATAGAAATTTTGATGAGATCCCTGAAGATGAGATAACTCAAAAAGAGAAAGAGCTTATATCGACTTTAGAAAAAGTGGAGAGTTGGAAGGATATTTTTATAAATGATTTTGAGGGGCCTGTATTTGCTCTTTATCCAGAGCTGAAAACCTTGAAAGAGAAATTTTATGACAGTGGGGCTTTTTTTTCTTTAATGTCTGGCTCTGGTTCCACTGTCTATGGACTTTTTTATCGCAGAGAAGATGCCCTGTTGTCTATGGAAAAATTAAAGAGGGAAGGTAATAGGTGCTTTTTTGCTGAGATGATTGCCACTTGAATTTGCCACCGGGAGTGAAATTAAGTGAAATAGTTGTTGACATTTTTCGGTTGTTTTATGAAAAGTGTCTTAAGTTTTTTCTGGTATGAATCACACACAATTGAGGCGTAGCCAAGTGGTAAGGCACCGGGTTTTGGTCCCGGCATTCCAAGGTTCGAATCCTTGCGCCTCAGATAATAAATTTTCAGGAGTTGAACAATTAAGAAAATTTCTTCTATTGTTCTTGCCGGGGGTAAGGGAGTTAGAATGCAGTCAGAGCTCCCAAAAGTCCTTCATCCACTTTGCGGAAAGCCTTTAATCAGACATGTTGTGGATAGCCTAAGAAAAGCTGCTGTTGATCCCATTGTAGTGGTTGTTGGATATAAAGGTGATGAGGTTATTAATACCCTTGGTGAGAGTGTTATTTATGCCTGGCAACATGAACAGCTTGGTACAGGTCATGCTGTGATGCAGGCAGAGCCCTGTTTTAAGGATTTTGATGGATATATAATTGTTGCTTGTGGGGATGTGCCTCTGGTAAGGCCAGAGACTTTCAAAAGGCTTGCACAGGAGATTTCTGAGCCTGTTTGTGGGGCTGTTGTGGCTACTATGATTCTTGATAATCCCACAGGCTATGGTAGAATAGTATATGAAAATGGGGTTTTTTCCAGAATAGTTGAAGAAAAAGATGCTGCTCCGTATGAAAAGAGTATAAAAGAGGTAAATAGTGGGACATATATTTTTGATAGCAAACTCCTTTTTGATGGATTAAAGGGGATTGATACAAATAATGCCCAGAGAGAATACTATTTGCCAGATGTTCTTAAGTTTATAATAAAAAAGGGATTTTCGGTAAAAACTTTTCTTCTGGAAGATCCTATTGAAGGTAGAGGTGTAAATACACGGGAAGAGTTAAATGCACTGGAAGAATATGTTTCGAAGAAGAACGGGGATAAATTTTATGAATAATAGCCCTCTGAAATTATTTTCAGGTTCGTCCAATATTGAGCTTGCTAAGGAAATAGCAGGATATCTTGGGACTGAACTCTCTGGCATTGAGCTTAAGAGATTTAAGGATGGGGAGATATCTGTAAAGCTTAAGGATAATGTGCGTGCTCATGATGTATTTATTATCCAATCCACATGCAATCCCTCAAATGACCATATAATGGAACTCCTTCTTATGATAGATGCAGCTGTAAGGGCTTCTGCTTCAAGAATAACAGCTGTAATCCCATATTTTGGTTATGCTCGCCAGGATAGAAAGGTTGAGCCAAGGGTTCCAATATCCGCAAAGGTTGTGTCAAATATAATACAGGTAACTGGTGCTGATAGAGTTTTGACCATGGATCTCCATGCTGATCAGATCCAGGGATTTTTTGATATCCCGGTGGATAATCTATATGCTTCTCCAATAGCCATAGACTATTTAAAAAGCCTTTCTCTGGAAAATGTTGTTGTTGTGTCCCCTGATGCAGGTGGTGTTGATAGAGCAAGATTTTTAGCAAAAAAGCTCAATTCAAGCCTTGCTATTATTGATAAGAGAAGACCAGAGGCAAATGTAGTTGATATCATGAATGTAATTGGAGAAGTTAAAGGCAAAAATTGTATACTTATAGATGATATTGTTGATACAGCAGGCTCAATAACAAAGGCAGCTTTTGCTCTTAAGGAAAGAGGGGCAAATGATGTCTATTGTTTGTTTTCCCATGCTGTGCTTTCTGATAACGCTGTTGATAATCTCCGCAGAGCTGAGTTTAAAGAGATTATATTTACAAACTCAATCCCATTACCAGATCATAAAAAGTTGAGAAATATGCAGATATTATCAATAGCGCCATTGTTTGGTGAGGCTATAAGAAGGATTCATAATGGAGAATCTGTAAGCTCTTTGTTTATTTAGAGGCATAAATTTTTTGCAATTATTTTAAATTTATAATAAGAGGTATAAGGAAAATGGATGGTAGGCTTTTAAATGCAGAGGTTAGGACCGAGAGAGGTAAAAACTCCTGCTACAGGCTGAGAGTACAGGGTTATATTCCTGCTGTTGTTTATTCCCATGGGAAATCAGATGCTATAAAGGTTAAAGAAAAGGATTTTTTGACCCTTTTTAAGGGCCACATTTCTGAGAGCGTGCTTTTTACTCTTAAGGTAGATGGGCTTGCAGAGAAGGAAATGACTGCCTATGTAAAGGATTACCAGAGGGATCCTGTTTCAGGTAGGGTTTTGCATCTTGATTTTTACAGGATTACAAAGGGTGAAAAGATTAAGACTCATGTTCCTATAGAGCTTGTTGGTGAGCCTAAGGGGGTTAAGCTTGGTGGAATTCTTGAGCATGGTGAAAGAGAGCTTTTTATTCACTGCGCAGCGAATCTCCTGCCAGAGAGAATTGAGGTAGATATAACAAATCTCGGACTTGGAGATGCAATTCATGTAAGCGATCTTAAGCTCAATCCGGAGATTGAAATACTTACCAGTGGTCATTCTTTAATCGCCGCTGTTGAAAGACCAAGAACAGCTGAGGAGAAAACAGAGACTGCTGAGTCTGGATCTGAGTCTCAAGAATAATAAAAGTGGGATTCCGGATGATATTTTTGTTTTTTTATGAAACTTTGAAGTCTGACTTTTGTCTAATAATAAATCGTGCTTAAAAAATTACTAAAGGAGCATAATTTTTGAAATTAATAGTCGGCTTTGGTAATCCGGGTGAAAGATTTGCAAATAACAGGCAGAATATCGGTTTTAAGGTAATCGATATTCTTGCCAATAATGAAAATATTGATGTGAGAATTAAAAAGAAAAAGTCTATAATCGGCAGGGGGAAAATCGCAAAGCAGGATGTGGTTCTCCTCAAGCCGCAGACTTTTGTTAACCTCATAGGTGAGTCAGTTCTATATATTGCATCTTTTTTGCGCATAAATGTAAAGGATATAATCTGTATAGTTGAAGATTCCTCTCTTCCACTGGGTGAGTTGAGAGTCGATTATGTATTCTCTGACCTTAGGCACCCTGGCGTTGATTCCATGGCTGTTGCTCTTAAATCCGATAAATTTGCAAAGGTTAGGGTAGGAGTTGGGGGCTGTCCAGAGGATCTATCCATGGAGGATTACCTTTTGCAGGATTTTACCTTTGAGGAAAATTTGCTTTTAATAGATGTATTGAATAAAGCAGAAAAGGCTGTGCGAATGCTGATTACGCATCCTATTGAAGAGGTTCAAGAAAAGTATAACCCTGAAGGAGCTCCTAAGATAAAAAAGAGGCTTGTCAAAGCTGTCCACGTTGATCATAGAAAGCTGCAAAAAAACAGCTGATTTATTGCATTTCCCAAAATTTTTTGAGATACTTCATGTTTATAATGCTCAGAATAATTCCTGCAGCCACTAAGATTATTGCCGCCAGAGGTATGATGTAATAAATCTTGCCTGTAAAAGCAAAGAGAAAGAAAAATAGGGAAAAAAGCTCTTTTTTTGTTATATATTTCATTTTTAATGAAAAGGAAACAAGCTTATCATTTTGAGGTAGCTTTTGAAGAAATTCTTTGTCATAGGCCACAAGTGAACCAGACTGGCTATATTTTGAAAGATAGCTTATAATATTTGCAAGCATAAGTGCAAGTCCTGTGAATAAAACAGCTATTGTGATTATGGAAGCTAATCCTCCCATAAACCTATAGAAGACATAAGAAGTAGAAATCAGGAAAAGCAGAAGAGTTGTGTTGTCGCTTATTGTATCAAGCCACCCACCAATTTTTGAAACCTTAAGTGTAAATTTTGCCACCTCTCCATCTACTCCATCAAGAACTGAGGCTGCCTGAAATAGAAACCCTCCCATGAGCATAAATAAATAGGCACTTAATTGAGAATTTCCCTCTTTCACCGATAGCAATATAAAAAGGGAGCTTGCCAGGCCTATGAGCATATTGAATATTGTCAGGTAGTTGGGATGAATCCTTGTATTTGCCAGTTTTCTGCTTATAGGTATTGATATTCTCTTATTTATTTTTTGAGCTATAAACCCACCTGTGTTTTTAATTATATAATCAGAGAGGATTTTTTCTGCTTTCTGGCAGTCATGCTTTGAATTTATAATAAACATCTCATCATTGAATATTGGCTCATAGTTTTTTTTATTTTTTTTGAAGTATAGATTAAAGTTCTGTAGCTGATATTGCTGTAAAAGGATGGTTGAGGGAATAACTATTGAACCATCAGAGGGGATTTTACCCTCAAGAATTGCTATTTCTGCATCTATATTTTCAAGGTGACGTGCTATTTTTGTATAGAAAAAAGTTTTTTCATCCTCAGACAAAAGAAGGGAAATTTTCTTAACACCTGCCCCTGAGAGGAGTTTGATATTTCTTTCAATTACAAAAAGTCCAGCTACTTTCAGACCAATTGTTTGAGGGGAGGTTCCTTTAATTACTGCGCTTTGCGGGAGCATATATTCCTCTGCTTGTTATTTTCTATGAATAATTTCATTTTTTCTTGACTTTATCCATTTATTAGGATCTATTATATTCATTCAATTAAAAATCTTGTAGTTAAATTTTTTTCTTAAATTTTCCGGGGGTAATATGGTTAAGAAGTTTCTGACAGTTTTTATGCTCTTAATAAATTTAGTTATTTTTGATGCTTTTGCTCAAGAGAAGCAGTATAATGAGCAATATAGTCCTGCTTCTGTTGTTAAACGGCTTAGCTATGAGAATTTTAAAAACATCAAGCTCCTGCGTACTGCAATATTGAACTATGGTGGAGGGGAACAGGAGGTCCAGAAACTTGTTGAGCAATATGCAGATGCAACAGCTCTTTATTTTCAGGACAGGACTGATGATGCAGCAAGCAAATTTTCTGAAAATGAAAAGGAAATCTTTAGACTGGCAAAAAAACTTTCTGAATTATATCATAAGGATACTTCCGCCTTTTTAAATAAGGCAATAAAGAGGAATGTTCAGATAAATCTTGAAAATGAAATAAATGGTCAGGGAAGAAATCCGGTTATAGACAAATATCTTGATCAGGCTAAGGCTGCCCTTAAAAAGGCCTCTACAATTTATGAGGATTATAAATACTCAAGTGATAAAACTCAGGGCTCTGCAATAAGATTGATAACAGCTATTTATTATTACAGAACAGCAAAGCAGAATTTATTTATGATGTATCAGGCCTATGTTGATTCTTTGACTCTTGATAAGGATAAGAAAAGGGACAGAGAGTTAAAGGATGAGATGCTTGATAAACTCCTCAGAGAAGATTTCAGAGGAGATTATAAAAAGGATCAACAGGATAGCAAAAACAAGGCCTTTATCTCTGTAGAGAAAAAGGTTTAATCTTTCCCATTTTGATTTTGCTCTTTCAATACCCTCAGAGACAGAATTCTAATTTTTTTGTTTCTGTGGGTAAGGAGTTCCACTATTCTCTCTTTGGTTACATCATCAAGGGTATATCCAACAATTGCTATAAGAGCTGCCTCAAGAAGTGATGTTTTTGTTTTTCTATTTTGTATTATCTCTGAAATTTTATCATAAAGCAATTGATCTTTGATCTTTATATTTAAAAGAATAGCTATTTTAACAGCAATGTTTTTATCATTTATTCCTTTAATTATGTGGCCTATATAATTTTTTTGTAGCTCCATAGGCTCAATCTTTAGCAAAGCCCGGAATGCAGCTTCTCTTATAAGCCAGTCTCTGTGATTGATATTTTTAAGAAAGATCTCGGAATTCGATGCCATCTTATATTCACCCAGTGTTTCAATAGCTGCTGCCTTAACATTTAGATTATCTTCTGAAAGGGCTATTTCCCTCAATATTCCCAGTGCAGAGAAGGGGGTTGTTGTGCTTAATACCCTTAGAGCATCAATTTTAATCTTAGGGTGTGGGTCCTTTACCGCCATTAGCAAAATGGCCATCGCCTCTGAGTCAAAACTTGTGTTGAGGAACTCCTTTGATGATTTAACTGCAGTAAGCCTTTTTTCCCAGTTTTCTGAGCTATAATATTTTTGAATTTTTAAAAATTTCTTTTTGAGGCTCTCATCCTCGATTTTTGGTTCTTGCTTTGTTGCGCAAGAAATAGCAGCACAGCTCAGTAGGATTAAAATTAATGCCCTAACTTTATTTTTAGTTTTATTTTTCATCTACTTGCAAGTTAATCATTGTGAATAAAAGGCCAATCAACAATGGATGTTTCTCTGTTATATATTTTAACCCGGCAGTTGTCCTGAGATATAACAGTGCGGCCAATCCATGAGCCTTGCAGTAGCTTTTTTACTTCCACTGGCCTTGACGGGGGATTTTCTTTTTTTATAAAAGTTTCATACCCAGCCTTGACTATGTATGCCCTGTCAACTGATGGAAAATTGCTTGCAACCCCTGCTTCTCCTGTGTATACAAAAACAGCACTTTCGCAAGCTCCTGTTGCTATGCTAATTTCAGATTTCACTGATTTTATAACTGCAACAGGTGTTTTTATTATAAGGGAGGCTTCTGTAAATGAATTGTTCTGTATTACCTTTATCTTCCCTCTCTCAATATAGATCTCTGTTGGGTTATCTCTTTCTCTTAATTTGATCCGTGATATTATGATGTCGCTTTTTTCAAAAATGACAATAGCTGTTCCGTCATTAAGAAGGATTTGAGCAGCGGAATCCTTGGATGTAATTATTCTCTCCCCTGGGGAGATTGTCTGAGTTTTTGAACAGCTTTTTTCCTGGCAGTTGATATTCGTTTTTTTTATATAGCCCTTTGTCTGAAGGATTTTCCCAATAGATACCTCTGAGTTTATAATGGAAAGAGCTGTAAGTAATGCAAATATAGCTTTCATCAATCTCCCTTCCCGAAATTATATATTGAGCTATATTGTATCATGAATTTTTTTGTAAAGAATATGTAGCTTCTTGTTTCATTGAAGGGAATAAATTCAGAGTAATAATCCATTGACTTATCCTGAAATCTGCTTTCCCAATTAAGAACATTTCCAATGCCTGCATTATAAGCAGCAACCATTTTCTCTGTGCTGTCCTTTGTAAGGTTGTATAACCATTTTATGTAATAGGAGCCGAGTTTTATGGATGTGCATGGATCCTGGAGATTAAGACTGTCTGTTATTCCAATTTGCTTTGCGATGCCTCTGGCTGTTGTTGGCATAAGCTGCATAAGTCCCACTGCTCCAACAGGAGATATTGCCCTGTGATTTAAATTGGATTCTGCCCTCATCACTGCAAGTACTATTGCAGGGGATAGTCCGTTTTTTTGACTTTCTTTTTTTACGCAGTCAAAAAAGGCGCAAGGATAAAGGGCTCTGCTAAAGTCTGCCTCAAATAGAGAAATATTTTCTTTAATAGATAATAACTCAAGGAGTCTCAGGCTATAAATAACGCTGTATTCATAGCAATTGTATTTAGAAGATAATCTGCTCATGGCAAGGGATAGGTCTATTTCTGCTTCTTTGCTCTTTTGAATAATGGCAATTTCTCTGTTTATTGAATCTATATCTCCAGCTGCAAAGTATTTTTCAATATCATTTAGTCTCGCAGAGGCAAAAGTTTTGTAAGAACTCTTTTTGTAGAAGTTATTAAAGTTTGAGTATTGCTCGGTAGAATCATTTATCTGGGATATTCTCTTTTCCCATTCTTTGTTATATCCCTCCTTCATGAACAGCAGGCTGTGATAAAGTATCATTTCTTTAATTTGCTTTTTTTGAGAACATTCTTCAAAGAGATGCCTCAGTTCTTCAGTTTGGAATTTTTTTGAGTAATCATCTAAAGCTATAATAGTATATGCTGACTCTGGAGTAAAAAATGCAAGATCTGCAAGGACTTCTTTGTATTCCTCTTCATTGCCTTTTTTGATTTTAAAAAGCCAGTATCTTGATGCAGCAGAGTAGAAGTTTTCAGGATATTTTTTGACAGATTGAGCAAAATACTCAGTAGCTTTTTTTAGTTCGTTAATTTTTAAATAATATCTTCCTGCAAGCCATAAAAATCTTCCAGAGATTTTATCAGAAGGGAAGAGGCTTATATATTTATCCATATAGTGGATCATTTCAGGGTTGCTCCTCTCTTCGTAGTAAAAGGCAAGGCGCTGTAATACTCTTTTGTTAATTTCTTCATTATTTGAGTTGGCTAAATTTTTATAGATTGCAATAGCTGTTGCTTTATCTTTGTTCCATAGTTCATTGGCAAGTGCAAGGGTGTATTTTTCATAATCAGGATCATCTTGTAAATTTTTGAGATAAGCAAGGGCGCTATTTAGGCTGATATTTGCAAGGACTCTCACTTTAAGTTCAATAAGCTTTTTGTTTTGATTGTCTGATTCTTTTTCCAGAAATTTTTGAGCATCAGCAAAGTTTTTGGATTTAATAAGAGCCTCACATATAGCTGCTATGGAATTGCTATCATGTATTGGGATCTCGTTTTTTGAGAGTATATATAGTATTCTCTTTATTGCTATTTCGCTGTGCCAGCTTTCTGGGAGATTTTTTAAAATAAATAGATATGAGTTTATTGCCTGTTCATTGTAGTTTGCTTCTTCATATACAGAGCCAAGGCGAATATATATCTCCCCCAGAGAGGTTTCATCATTATAAATATTAGTCAGCTCTGTAGCAACTCTTACAGATTGGTCGTATTTTTTGAGTCTCTGGAAAGCCTTGCTTTTTAGAAGGATGGAGTCTCTGTATAGGGCTGAGTTATCTTTTTTTATAAGAGATAGAAATTTAACAACATATTCAAATTCATTATATTGATAAAAAATGGATGCAATGGCAAAAACAGCATCGTCATAGTATGGGCTTTTTGATGAGTATGAATTCAGAAAGGCATAGACAGGTTGAGGGAAGAGTTTTAGCGAAAAGTTATACTTTGACATAAAAGCGCTGTTTGCATAGTAAAGAATTGCATTTTTGAATTCTTTTTTATTCTGGAAAGAACGTGCCAGTATATAGTTATAAAAAAAGTTCTCACTGTTTTTTTCTGTTTTGGATATTATCTCATCATCAGAGGCGTAAAAAGGGTTATAACTGAGTGTAAAGGATTGAGCCTTCTGGTTGCATGTTATGAGTGAAAGAATTAATAAGAAAATAAATGAAGTAAATTTTATATTTTTCATTGCTCACTCTTCTTTTTGGTATTTTTTAAATTCCTCTGTCTTTTCCAGTTCTGGATTTGACAGAGTTTTTTCCAGTATAGAATCATCAGTAATATAAAAATTATCTTTATGAATTTCTCTGTAGTAGTCTTTATTTTCTGTTAAATATTTGTCAATAAGATTGGCTGTAATGTCATATTTGTTATAATTGGGTTTTTCTTTTGTCTCTAAAATTCTTCTTTTTTCAATTATTGATATAATTGCATATCTCTTTGCATATTTTGCCAGTTTTATAGCTTTAACATATTCATATAAGCGTATGGAGTAATTTGTCTCTGTTAGATTATCAGCCATTATTTTTACTGTTTGTGAATTCTTAGCATTCCTGTATCCAAGGCTAAGGTATTTTTTTGCTGCTGCATTCTTTGAGTTTGTAACTTCAGGTGCAACGTCATTGAGCATCTTGAAGGCCTCAGAGCAATCCCGTTCATGTACCTTCTGGAAAAGTATTATCATCATATCCTGGGTTTTTTTTATTTCCGTGAGTGATGGGGTAAAGGCAAACTTTAGATAGAGCGTTCTTGAAATGAGATCCTTTTTAATAATATTTATAAATAGCTGCTTTTCTTCCTCTGTTCCTTTGTTTGAAACAGAAGGGTCTATAAATTTTAGAAAGTAAAGAGAATCCTTAAGACTTCTCTCCGCGTGCCTTTGACTTCCTGCATGAAGGCTGGATTTTGTCCTTTGACTGAAAAGAGGGGATAGCAGTGAAAAAACAAGTATAGTGCAGATAAGACTCTTGCTATAGTTCAAAGACCATACCCTCCACAGCAAGTAGTATCTCTGTATCTACGCCTCCTAAGTTTTGAGCATGTTCCAGTGCCAGGAGATAGTTTTCCTGGAGCAAATCGTCAGAGTATGCTGGTTCGTGATGAGTCATTACCAATTTTTTTACATTCCAGTTTGCAGCGCAGTTTACTGCCATGGTATAGCTTGTGTGTCCCCAGTCAACTTTAAGAAAAGCCTCATTTAAGGTATATTGGGAGTCCAGAATCAGTAAATCCGCATTTTTGAAAAAATTGGTTTTATTATCCATTCTCTCTATGATCTCCCCTGTAAATTCAGTATCTGTGGCAAAGATGAATATTTTCCCATTTTGTTCAAATTTATAGGCATAGCAGCCCTGGGGGTGTTTTAAAGGGTATATGCTTACTTTGAGGTCTTCTTCAAGGATTATGGGCTCATGAACAGCATGATCTATGAGAAAGTAATTTTTTGTGGAAGGAGTTCCTTCAAAGGTTGCTGGGAAAAATGGGGTGCTCATCTGTTTTTCCAGACATTCCTTTTGATTTTTATATGGGGAGTAGAAGTTGAGCACATTTCCTGGCACATAAATTGGTCTAAAAAAGGGCAATCCCTGTATGTGATCCCAGTGATTATGGGTAAACATAATATTGATCTCGCCCTTGCCTTGAGCACAGGGCCCTTCCATAAGCATATTGCCAACTCGCCTAACGCCTGTGCCGCAATCCAGTATATATAGCTTGCCAGAGGAGGATTGCACAGTAACACATGTTGTGTCTCCACCAAAGGTATATCGGAGCTCATTGGGAAGAGAGTCTAAAAAAGAATCTATCTCCCCATGAGTTTTTATTTTTTTATCAACTGCAAGTTTCAGGATCCTTTGCAATTTGCTGCTATATTCCTCATTTGTTAGAGGAGAAGGAAGAGATCCTCTGACACCCCATAATTTTATTTGCATCTTAGATTTTTGCTCCAGTTTTTGTAAGAGATTTTAATGCACTTACTATTTTTTGTCAAATATAATCATAATTTATAATGTAATGATTTTCGGCTTAAGTGTGTAAGCTCATTATATCCTTAGTTGTTAAAGTTAAAAATCTTGTATCTATGGTAAATTTTTGCAAATATCTTGACATTCAGTGGAATTGGATTTATTCTTAACTTTATATGGCCAACGAACAGAAAAAAATAATATATGATAAGATAAATGCAGGTGAACCTGTAAAGATCAGTTTTAAGTATATCTCAGATGATATACTTATACTTGTTAATTCTATAATTGCAAGAGTTCTTGCCAAATATGATCTACTTTACATATTACATTCTGCTTTGACAATTGTCAGAGAATTGCTTGTAAATGCCCTCAAGGCCAATGCCAAAAGGGTTTTTTTTATAAAGAATGGGCTTGATATAACAAATTCAGAGGAATATCTAAAGGGATTAAGTCTTTTTAAAGAGCATATTATTGGAGATTTTGACTTCATAAGGCAGGATATTTTAAGTAGCGAATATAGTATTCTTTTTTCTGTTAGTGCTGATGATGAGAATATAAATTTTGTTGTTAAAAACAATGCTGGTTTACTTGAATCAGAGCGGAGTAGGATTAACAAAAGGTTTGCAATTGCTCTTCAAAATGAAAATTTTGGTGATATTTATGCTCAAATTGAGGGTGATAATGAAGGAGCAGGACTGGGAATTGCTCTTATTGTTATGTTTTTAAAGAGCATGGGAATTCCTTCAGAGTTTTTCAGGATCAAAAGCGATGGAAATGTAACTGTATCTTCTCTTACCATACCAAGGCAGATTAAGCCAGTGGAAATAGTCTCAAGAATTAAAACTCGAATTCTCCTTGAGGTTAAGGGTATTCCAACATTTCCAGAAAACGTTACAGAGCTAATAGAGATGTGCCTTTCCCCAGAGGCAGATATAAATATTATTGCAGATAAAATTAAAAGAGATGTTGCCCTTTCTTCTGATGTCATCAAGCTTGCCAATTCTGCTGGCTTTGTCACAATTGGAAAAACAGAGGATGTCCAGAAGGCAATAGTCAAAATTGGTCTTAAAAATCTCTATTCTGTTTTAATTGCAAGCACAGCTCGTAAAATTCTTGAAACCAGATACAGCAGATTTGAGGAGATCTGGGAACACTGTGCAAAGGTAGCCTTTTATTCTAAGGCTCTTGCAATGAAATATAAGCTTAATTCCATGGCAGAAAATGTATATATGGCAGGCCTTTTACATGATATAGGCTCTGTAATATTTCTTTCTGTAGATATGAAGTCTGTGAGGAGAATTGCAGATATTGTAAAAAATCATGAGATAATTACAACAAATATCATGGAAGAGATCTCCATAGGAATAAGCCATTCAGAGATTGGATATCTTGTTTCTAAAAAGTGGAATTTTCCGGATTATCTCTCTGTAGCTATAAAATTTCATCACTCTCCTTTAGTTGTAGAAGATGAATTTAAGGATATAGTATATATTGTCTATCTTGCCAATGCCTTTACCCTCATAGAAAAGAGAACTTTTTATTATCACTACATAGAAGAGGATATTTTAGCCAGATTTAATATCTATGATTTAGATGGTGCCACATCTTTACATAAATATCTTATGAAAGAATTTGAAAATAGAACAAGATAGCCCTCAGGAATTTAAAATGAGATTAACAATTCAAAGAGATGAGCTTGCTAATAATCTTAGAGATTTAATTGGCATAATAGTTGGATGTATTATAGGTGGCTTTGGTATATCGCTTTTTCTTATTCCCTTTAAGGCAAGCCCCGGAGGTGCAGCAGGGGTTGCTCAGATATTTTACTATCTCTTTAATGTCCCTGCTGGTGTTATGATGTTTATCATAAATGTGCCTCTTTTTATTGCAGGAATAGTGATTTTTGGGAAGCTCTTTGGCCTTAAAACAGTGTGGGGCATATTCTGGCTTTCCTTCTGGACTGATTTTTTTAATGGCGATAGATTTCTTGGCATTGAGGCCTTACAGGGATTTTTTTTCAGGATCAATGAACAGTCGGTTTCCTTTACAAATGAGATTTTTCTTGGTGTAATTGCTGGCTCTCTTTTGCTTGGACTTGGTGCTGGCCTTGTGATAAAATTCAATGGCTCAACAGGTGGCAGTGATATCCCGGCCTTAATTATAAGAAAATATCTTGGTCTTACAGTTGGCATGTCTTATTTCATCATAGATAGCCTTATAATCTTTTCTGTTGGTATAATCTTTAAAAATCCTAATCTTATACTGTGGGGATTTGTGTCCCTTTATGTTACCACCAAGGCAACGGATTTTGTTGTGGAAGGATTATCTTATACAAAGGAACTCTTTATAGTTACCACAAGAGGGGAAGAGATAAAGAGATATATATTACAAGATCTTGATAGAGGTTTTACTCTACTTAAGGGAGAGGGTGGATTCACAGGTGAGCAAAAGGAGGTAATATACGTTGCCTTACATACCAGGGAACTTCCTAAGTTAAAGGCAAAGATTAAAGAGGCAGATCCAGGTGCCTTTGTTGTTGTAAATGATGCCTATGAGGTCATGGGAGACTTCAGGCGTTAGCTTCAACCTCTGATTCAAGCCTGCCAGAGATCTTGCTCAATGTTTCAGCGCTTTCCTGCAGGATTTTTGTATTCTCTGCATTTTGTTGTACTGTTTTGCTTGTGTCTTCAATGGCAAGAGCTATGCCTTCTATTGCTGCTTGCTGCTCCTTCATTGCATGGCTTATTATTTCAGTTTTTTCTTTTGCAATTCGTGATTTTAGATCCATATCCTCTTTGAGTTTTTTTTGTTCATCAAGGGCTTTTATGGTGATTGCTGCTTTGTTCTGGAAATCCTCAAGAGAGGCTATGATGTCATTGATAAAGCTAACAATTTGAGTTATGATCCTGTTGCTTTCATTTGAGTCTGATTTATTTTTGTTTATAAGCTCACCTATGCGATTGAGTTCCTGTGTGGAGTGATCTGCCAGCTTACCAATCTCCTCTGCGACAACTGCAAATCCTCTACCGTGTTCACCTGCGCGAGCTGCCTCAATTGTAGCATTAAGAGATAGCAGGTTTATCTTATCAAAAAACTGTTCAATAATTGTAACTACCTCAGTCATATCAGAAGAGTTTTGTTGGATCTTTTTATTTATTGCTTCAAGCATAGATGTTGCCTCACCACCTTTTTTTGTCTTTGACATGAAGTTCATAAATGTTTGCTTCATGCTTTCCCCATATTCCTCAATGAGACGGATTGATTCCGAAAGGGCAACTATGCTTTCTATGAGATTATCAATGGAATTATTTTGATCTGTTGTGGCTCTTCCGACACTTTCTGTCCCTGCAGAGATTTCTTCAACTGTTGCAGAGAGCTCTTCCATGGATGCTGCCTGGCTCTGGGCATTGTCTGAATATTTTGTGATTATGGTAAGGTTTCCTTCTATTGCCTCATCAAGATCTCTTATGGTGGTTTTTATTGTCTCAATCAAAGATGAGATTTTATTGAATCGCTGTGCATTTTCTTTTGATTCCCTTTGAGCAATTCTAAGAGCCTTTTGTAGAAATTTGTTTGTTGTAACTCCAAGTATAAATAGCAATGTTAGAGTAATAAGTCCATCAATGTATGTTGAGTTTACAGTCTGAAGCAAAAACCAGGTGGCCTGAGGCCTCGCTATAAAAAAGAAATAATATGTATGAGTCGCTATGAATATCAGGAGAATTGAAAAGGATACAGCTGTTGAGCAGTAAAGGGTTGCATAGGCAAGAGCAAGAAACATAAAAGCACCCATTGATACCCCTGCCACATAATAAGGTCTGTTTATAAATCCTGCTGCAGCAATAAGGCATGCTGAAAAAGCCAGAAAATTAGCTGCAATCTCTACCTTTCCTTTTTTAACAAGAGCTATTATTATTATGCATGAAAAAAACAATAAAGAGGCTGATATAAGAACCTGTTTTAATCTTTCACTGTCAAAATTGAAAAATGAAAAAAGTGTAAGAAAGATCAATCCTATGGCAATTGTTGAGGCAAAGATAAAGATATATTGAGCTTTTTTATATCTGATTAAATCTGCTTTATTATATGGAGAAAGTATTTTTTTTGAAAGGCTTTTCATCTTAGTATCCCATTCAAGCTGTTTTTTGTCTATATAAGACACAGAGCAATGAGGGCTAAATATGTCAATTTATAATTTTTGTAAAAAAATCTTTTTTAGAGTTTTTTAGAACTTATAGGAAAGGGCAATGCCATATATTGCATTATTTTCTAAGTCAAGAGAGATAAAGGGTGAGGGGATAAAATACTCATCAATAATTGAACTATTACTTAGATCTTCCCTGGAAAGAGCAGTGTGAATAACCTCAGTTAGTTTTGTTAAGGAAAGTAAGTAGCATATTTTTTTTGCCTTTGAGGTATTATTGCTGCCTTTTTTATAAGAATCTGTATTTTGATCGTAAATTTCTTCTCTCGAGAATTCCCTCATGGCAGAATATAGTAAAATATTGTTGAGGTGAAAGTAAAAGTATCCCCAGTATCTGTGGCCTTTGTAAAACATACCTCCACCATTGCTTATGAGAGAAAGATATATGGAGCTATAGCGGTTTCCAAGGAAGGATGATTGCTTGTAAGAGCTCTTTGACTCCTCTAAATAGGAAAAGGCATAGGAGTCTATAAAAAGAGGGAGTCCTCCTATGGTGAGCATATACCAGGCAAAGTAATTCATTGCTCTGTTGTCTCTGGAAATGTCTTTGTCTTTTTCTTTAAGGCGGGAAGGGCTGTTATAAAAGCCCATGGCCTCCATGTATAGATAAGGGGAGGCATTTATCATCCATAAGCCGAGTCCTTCCCAGTCTTCGTGCATGTAATATCCAAGAAAGGGAGAAGCAAAGGGCATCGAGGCGCTTGCAAAGGGAGTAAGAATAGCAAGATAAGCAGTGTTTGTTATGGAACTGTCAGCAAAGAGAAGTTCTTGCTTGCGTGATGTATAGTATTTTTTCAGTTCTTCTGATTTTGATACAAAGTTTATTAAAAGAAAGCTGTTTTCTTGCAAGTTGACTTCAGAGGTTATTTTGCCATTGCTGATGGTAACGTCAGAGAGCTTAATAACCTCTCCAGTGATATTTTTCTGGCAAAGAGGAAATGTCCCTGAAAGCTTTATATCCTCTTGCAAGAGAGATGTTCCATTGACCTTTTTGATTGCAATGTCATGCTGGAATCTTTGGAGAGTCTTTATGATAAAATTAGCAGATTGCTCTTCACATAAAAGGCTAAACTCCCGTGAACCAGAGGGATATTTTAGCGGGATTTTTATAGTAGCAGAATAAATTAAGTTTCCATTGTATATTCTGTTTGAGCCATGGGCCCTTAGATTGAGAATAAGGTAGGAGTTTCTATCTTCTATATTCCCTGAAATTAATAGGTGAATCTCTGCGTTTTTTGCAAAACCACTTAGGCATTTTTCATCAAAACAGTTAAACTTTGAAAGCTCTTTATTTATCACCTTTGAATCAATCGTATCAAATAGCTCAGTTTCTTTAAGAATTCTCAAGGTATGCTCTTCTATTAAAGAAGCCAGAGCCATTGATCTGTTGGAGTCCCATGAGATATATGCCACAGCGGCAACTGGTTTTGCCTCTATAGCAAAGGGCAAGAGCATAAAAGTTATAAGGAATATATTAAATATAAAAGATTTTTTCATAGGGAGCTTTATCATTAGTAAGGTTTGAACCTGTGTCAAATAAAAAAGTCTAATATTGCCTGAAAAGAGCAGCTAATTTTCCTATAATTGTAAATTCTCCTTCTATGGGGGCATAAGCGGGGTTGCATGGAAGAAGTCTATAGCTATTTGAATTTTTATCAAGGACCTTAAGTGTAGCTTCATCTTCAATTAAGGCCGCCACAATCTCTCCACTTTCTGCTGCTTCCTGGCTTTTTATAATTGCAGTATCTCCATCAAGGATTCCTGCCTCAATCATTGAGTCTCCATGAACAGTGAGTGCAAAAAATTCCCCATTGCCCACCATTTCAAAAGGTAGGTTTATATAGCCTGTAACGTTTTCCTCTGCAAGTATTGGGCTTCCTGCTGCAATCCTTCCAAGAAGAGGTATTGAGATTAAGGCATCTGGGATTTCATCTGTAACAACAATTGCCCTTGATTTGTTTTGGAATGTTTTTATGTAGCCTTTTTTTTCTATGGCCTTTATGTGATCATAGGCACCTTTCACTGTGATGCCAAATCTATCTCCAATTTCTCTGATTGTTGGTGGAAATCCAGATTCAGCTATCTTTTCCCTTATGTATTGCAAAACCATCTGTTGCTTTTCTGTTAGTTCTTTTGACATAAAATACTCCTTCCCTAAACAAAAGGTTAGCATACATTTGTAGTTATGTCAAGTTAAAATTTTAAAATTTAAAAAGGCAAAGGTCATTACTTATGAATTCTTATTCCTTCCCAGAAAACACTGTAGATGTCATCTATTAGTTCTTCAGTGAGATTTATTGCATTGTTTACATAGAGATAGTGCAGTTGTTTTATTGTTCCCCACATATATACAGCAATGGTATTGTAATCAACTCTTCTGATTTCTCCCTGAGAAATACCTCTTTCTATTAGTAGCTTTAAGTGGATATTTCTCCTTTTTGTTTCCTCAATAACTGTTCTCTCAATATATGGAGATGTCATATATTGAGAGATAAACCTTCCTTCATATTCCCGTGTTATAAAGAAGTTGAGTATGTTTTTCCATTTTGTGTAAAATTCGTCTCTGACGCTTATATCTGGTGGTATATTCGCCATTGTGGCTTCATGGAGTTCTTTCATTATTATGTCATAGAGCTCATTTATTATAGACTCTTTGCTTTTAAAATATCTGTATATTGTTCCTGCACCAACACCAGCCTCTTGAGCAATCATTGAAACAGGTGTAGCATGAAATCCGTTTTCTGTAATGAGTTTTAGAGTAGCCCTGAGTATTCTATCTTTCTTTGAGTTTCCCTGCATTGTTATCTTCTTTAGAAATTTAATTTTGCTTAAATTTAAAAATTTCGATTTTTTGGTCAATAGCAATTCAAGCTACTATTGTCAATTAATTGGCGTCAAGTCTTATATTATTTAAAGAAAAGGAGCTTTTTTCTCGATAAATAATAAATAAAGACTCTTTTATACTATTTCAAGAGAAAATTAATGGCAGCTGTAACCATACTTCTTACATCTGATATCCATTTTGCAATTGAGAGAATTAATCCTCTTATTTCAAGTAGTGAGAGGTTTTCTACTTTTAAAAAGATTATCTCTCTTGCAAAGGAACATGATATTTTCCTCATCGTAGGTGATTTAGTTGAGTTGCCTTTTGCATGTGAGGAACTGATAAATGAAATCAATAAGGAGTTGCAAAGCCTCATGGATAGTGGAACTGAGGTTTTTTTTCTTCCAGGGAGAAGTGAGCTGTGTTTTGATTGTAGGGCAAAGTTTTCAGTTGATGATATAAAAACTACTGGAACTTTAAGAACTGATGATGTGATTAAATCCAGTAAAGGAAATATTTTTTTATATGGAACAGCGCCATGTAATTTAAACAGAACTTCTCTTACAAGGCTTCCAGATAAAGGGTTTCATATTGGAATGTTTTATGGAGATTTTGATCCTAACTCTGAAAAGAAGTTTTCTCATTGCTCCATAAGTAGAAGTGATATAAAGAATATGAATTTTGATTTTTATGCCCTTGGTGGATGTCATATCCCACGGCTTTTTCGTATTCCAGAAAAAATCTTAGGAGCCTGTGCAGGTAGCCCTGAGGCCTGTTCTATTGATGAAACAGGGGAGAGGTTTGTAATATCAATGACTGTAAATTCCTCAAAAATTGTTTTTATAAAGAGAATTCCAGTGAATACCATCTCCATACAGGAGAGGACTTTCGATTGTTCTTCTATTAAATCAGAGATGGAATTGGCAGATCAATTGAAAGAAATATCTAATAGGGATTGTATCAATTATATTAGGTTGAGTGGCACAAGATCCTTTTTAATTACAGATAGCTTTAGAAGTGAAATGACAGGCTTTTTCAGAGGTCTTAAAATTATTGATAATACAAAAAGAGATTTGCAGGTTTTACTTACAGAGGAGTCAGAGGGTGATTCTCTTAAGGCAAGGTTTTATGGAACTTTAAAAGACAGAATTATTGCAGGGGATTCCCTATTATCAGAAATTATAGAAAAGGATAAAATCGCAGAAAGTTTTTCCACAGGGGGGGTTCTCTTTTGCGATTCTTAAAATTTACTCTTTTTGAATCTGATGGTCAAAGGCAGAGCTTCCCTCTGGAGGATGGATTAAATATTGTTGTTCCTGAAAAATATGATGCTTCTGTTTTTGCACAACTGCCCTTAGTTTCAATTTTTGGCACTTCAAAAGATGGCAAATCCCTTGAAGAGTTATGCAGGAACAAATTTTTTAGATCTGAGGTTTTATGTAGAATTTTTCATAGGGAGGTCCCTTTTATTTTTGATAATGGCACGCTCTACAGAGAAAAAAATTTTGATATTCCCTTTACTTTTGATGACTTTCTGGTGGCTTCTTTTTTTCCATCATGGAACCATTTTATGGAAAAAGATGTCCCTTTGAGGGATAAGCTAAAGAGATATTTGGTTGCATGTGAATTTGAAAGAGAAAAGAACTCCTCGTTATATAGAATTGAAAGTGATCTTAAAATGAGAGAGCAAAAAATAAGAAATCTGGAAAAGGAACTTCAAATTCTTGAACTAAAAAAAAGAAAAAGCAGCAAAATAGAAAGAGACATTGCTTTTATAGAATCTGAAGTATCTCTGCTAAAGGAAAAGCGCAACTTAGCTTATCTTTATAAAGAGTCTCTTGTAAAAGTAAAGAATCTTGAAGAGGAGATAAAAAGTTTAAAAACTGAATCACTTGAAATCAAAAAAGAGATTCTGCAGGCAAAGGAAAACCACAGCAAGCTAAAAGAACTTGATGAAGATATAAAAAGCAGATTTCCTCATTTAAAATATAATCCTGATAGTGAGTACTTTGATTATGAAATGCTACAGGAAAAATTTAAGGCCTATAGAAATGCAAATGAGAAGGTCTCCAATTATGAATCTAATCTAAAAAGCTCTCTCTCTGGAATAGCTAAGGCAATTGGTAGCTTAATTACTTTTTCAGTTATATCGCTTTTATTCATTTTTGTTAAGGCATTGACCCTATTTAATTTCCCTGGCATATTGTTCTTTTCTTTAAGCATAATTTCCTTTATTTCTGCAATTTTTATAGGATTTTATTATTATCTTCTCACTAAAAAGGGCGTGCCTGATTCTTTGCTTCAAAGCAAGGCTCTGGCTCAAAAAGAGCTTCTTGCAACATTAAAGGCGGAGTCCCTTTTTGAAAGAGATGCTGATGTTGGTGATATTTATGAGTTTGTTTTTCGCTATCTTCAGGATATGATTGCCTTTCTGGAAAAAAATAATGAGTATAATCTTTTGCGAAAAAATTTAATGGAGCAAGCAAATTATGAGGACTTTGAAAATAAGCTAAATCTCATTTCATCAGAGATAGATAGTAAAGAGAAGGAGATAGCTTCTGTTTTATCATCCTGTGATAGCACAATTCATCCTTTGCCAGAAAGAGAAGATGTTGGCTCACTAATTCCTGTGATTGATCAAATTATTAGTAACCTTGATGAGGAAATAGATGGTAAGGTGCAGATGATAGATAAGATGAAAGAGGATTTTCATTTGTCTGATACTGATACAGAATCTTTTGAAAAAACAAAGCTCAAGATTGATGATGAGATAGCCTCTATATGGAAAGAGATAACTTCTTTGCGACACATAAAAGAAGTATACGACGAGGCTGAGACACTGTGGTTTTCTGAAAAATTGGATCTTTTGATACAGAAGAGTTCCCAGATCTTTTGCAATATATATGAAGAAGAAGATAGAGCAGGTTTTGAGAGAGAGTTAAAAAAGTTATTGGAGTGCTTGCCTGTAGAATTTGAAGGTCGTGATGACTGGATTATTTTTGAGTTGACAGTGAAACTTGCTTTATGTGAAATTTTAGATAGAGATTATATCCCTCTTGTGCTTGAAGAGCCTTTTGGTTTTTTTTCTGATAATTACATTGAAAATTTAAAAAAAATCTTGCTTCTTCTTTTCAAGAAAAGGGAAGTTATTTTGATTACTTCGCAAAAAATGGATTTTACAGGTAATATTATTTATTTTTAATTTTGGTAAATATGGATAAAGATATTCAGCTAACTTTTTCTGATGATCCTATGTCTCTGGAGGCTGCTGAGATTTTTCAGTTGTTAACAGAAGGTAATTTTTCTGAGGCTGTTAGAAAAAGCGATGCTTTAATGTCTGTTGATCCTGATTATCCTGGAGTTGTGGAATATTACAGAACTGCTAAATTCTGGAACAATAGAGAAAAGGCTTTAAGAAAAACCCCAGAAGGGAAAAAGTGTGCTGATTTTTTAATGGAGGAGTGGTCTGCCTTTGAAGAGTATGCAGAGTATAGAAATATGAAGAACTCCTCAGCATATAAAGCTATAATGAATTTTGTATTTTTTAAAGCTGCAGAGAATTACAAGCTGGCATTTCAAAATAATGAGGATACAGATAACAAATTTGATCTTCTTCTTAATTTAGGAGAGTGTTTTTTGCGCCTCAAGGATTATAAGTCAGCAGCAGATACTCTTGAGTATGCAATGAACTCATATAAGAGTAATGCCCGCCTCCTTTTTATTCTTGGTGAGGCCTATTATCACCTTGATGATATACCAAAGTCTCTTCTATATTTTCGAGAGGCTTTTTTAATAGATCCCTCAAAGATTGATCTCTCTGTGGTTGAAGCCAGGCCTATTCATGAGATAGTTGAAATAATAGCCAGCTCGGGCAAAGAATATAGAGATATAAGAGAGTGGATCCCCATATATGGGTATTTAACTGATATTTTTTATGTCCGGAGAAATTTAAGCAAGCATCAGGTGGAATCAATTAAAAGAGAGATTATAAACTTAGAAAAGAGTTTTGCCAGACTTGGACCTGATGATGTGGAAAATACAAATGTGCTCCCAAGGATGATTAACAAGTATTTATGGCTACTTGATTATTATGAAAATCAGGTGCCAAATATTGAGAATATGGAGCAGATAAGGAGCAGGCTTATTGCCATTGACAGGGAACTCTTTTTTGAGTTTTTTAAGAAAAAGCCAAAGAAGATATAGAAATTTGCTTTTATTATCTGAATAATATATGAATTCTTTTTGACTTGACTCACAGAGCTTTCTTTGTTTAACTCCCCAGTGATGGCATTATATTGATAATGGAATTTATAAATGAGTGGCTTTACAATTCTTTCATATCCTACAGAAAAAAATAGCACTTTGCTTTCTCTGACAACAGAGCGATCAAGGTATATGTTGCCTCTTGGGGGCAGATTTCGCATTGTTGATTTTACTGTGAGAAATTCTGTTTCTTCAGGAGCAAAGGAGACAATAATATTTACAAACACTCAAGATCATCTTGAAGAGTATGTTAATTTTTATCACGAGGATTATTCTGAAGCAGGTCATCCTGTGAGGGTTTATCCTTTTTCTCAGGAGGATCCATCTTCTGTACTTGAGGCTATCTCTTCATCAGATGCCTCTTATTTTGTTTTATACAATGGGGATAATCCTTCAGTTATTGATCTATCATCTATTTTGAAAAAATTTAAGGGCACAAAAAAGAAAGGGGTTTTGATTAAGCTCAAAATTGCAGGTAAGGCTACAATGTCTCAGAGGGTTGTTATATCTGATAAAAAGACCCTTGTTTCTGTTGTAAAAAAGGCTCTTACAGAAAAATATAAATCCCCAAATTTTTTTGAGATGATTATAAATATGCTCATGCATTCAGGGATAGGGACTTCAACTGTAGATGCCCTTTACTGGAATATAAATAGCGTCACTGATTATTATAATCTCAACAGGGATATTATATGGAATGAGGGAATATCATCCCTTATATATAAAGATAGGATAATTAAGAGTCAGATAAAAAAAGAAGGCTTTGCAATGCTTGATGAATATGGGATAATCAAAAATTCCTTTGTTTCTGATTATTGTTATATAAATGGAAAAGTAGAAAATAGCATAATATTCCCTGGTTCTGAGATTCATCAAGGAGCAGTGGTGAGAGATTCCATTATTCTTCCCTTTGCAAAAATAGGACCCAATGCTAAAGTTATAAATGCAATAATTGATGAGGGTAATGATATTGATGAGAGATTTATTGTTGGAGCAGGTTGCAGAATTGGCTCTGAGGAAAAATTTATAAAAAATAGAGATTTTCCAAATATTTTGAATAACAGTATAACCTTGATTGGAAGGGAAAATTTTTTGCCAGAGGGAGTCTTTGTGGGATCTGCCTGCTTCATTGCCCATGGAAAGGCCCAGGAATATTTTTTGACAAAAAATAGACTGGAAGATGGTGAATCTGTTTTATAATTTATTTTTATATAAAAATTTTAGAATAAAAGAGGTTTTATGACAATATTGATTAAAGATATTCAAAGAAACGTGAATGAGATAATCAGAATAGAGGTTTCTGAATTTAAAGGGAAGGAGCTTATCAATATCAGAATCTGGTATGTGGCAGGCAGAGACGCTGATGGAAAGGAAATATATAAGCCTACACAAAAGGGCGTTGCCCTTAACATATCTGAGTTTGCTGAACTTATGGATGGAATGAAGCGCCTTGAGGCTTATATAAAGGACAAAGAGCATGGAACTATTCCAGATCAGCCTGCTCCACTTAATAAGGCTGATTATTCTGAGGGATTGCCAGATCAGGAGGAAATTGAGGGAGAGGAAGAAGCTTAAATTTCTTCCTCTTATGGAATAAAACTAAAACTCGATATTTAAAAAAGCAATATCATCGTTTATTGGATTTTTACCCCTGTAGCTATTTATTGTGTTAAAAAGTTCCAAGCAGAATTGGTCTCCATGGATGTTAGACTTTTCCTTTATAAATTTTGCAAGGCCAATCTCTCCAAACTCCTTCCCATCCATGTTCTTTGTTTCTGTTATTCCATCTGTATATATAATTAGCCTATCGCCTTTTTGGACCTTTATTTTCTTCTCTTCATATTCTGTGTTGTCTGATATTCCGACAAAAAATCCAAAGGTATCAAGACCTAATATTTTACCATCTGAGGATCTGTAGAAAAGAGCTCTTGTATGACCTGCATTTGTATATTTGAGAACACTCTCCTGTTTATCATAAATAAAATAAAAGGCTGTTATATATTGAGTATCCAGAAGAACACTTCTCATCTTCTTGTTGATTTCACTTAGAAGCTGTGATGTACTATCAAAGCGGAGGACATATATGCTAAAGAGCATCTTTGCCATTGTCATTGTAAGAGCTGCTGGTATGCCATGGCCTGTAACGTCTGCTATAAGAAAGGCTACTTTTGAATCATCAATTTTATAGCAGTCAAAGAAATCGCCACCAATGTCTTCAATGGGATTATAGATACCTGTTATTTTGGGATATTCGATAAAATCAAAATTGTCTGGTATAATAAAGCGCTGAATTTTCCTTGCGGCCTCCAGCTCTTTTTTGATCAACATATTTTTTTCAAAAAGCTCGCTATTTGCAGTTTTGAGGCGCAAAAGTGAAAATACCCTTGCTATGAGTTCCTGCTCATTAAGGGGCTTCAGAAGATAATCATCAGCTCCTGTTGAGAGGCCTTTGATCTTGGAATTGAGATCGTCAAGGCCAGTCATAAGTATTACTGGTATAAAATTTTCTCTTTCATCTTTATTAAACTCCTTCAAAAAGCCAAAGCCATCCATTTCTGGCATTACAATATCAAGGAGTATAAGGTCGTATTTGTTATTTTGCAATAACTCAAGCCCTTGAAGCCCATTTTCGGCCTCATCAATGGTCATATTGAAGGGAGCAAGAGCTTTAGCAATAAAAGCCCTATTGAGCTTGCTATCGTCTATACAGAGGATGCGGTATTTTTTATTTAACAAATTTTTTATCATTGTCTAATTTATCATTGTTTTTATTTTTGGTAAAAAATATTTTATTTCCCTTTAGATATAATAATTTATTAACAATAAAATTTCAACAATGTTTTAAATAAAATGAATATACTTTTTGTGCAATTACCTCTGCAAGATCATTCTTATGGCTATATAAATGGCAACATAGACTATGCCCCTGCTGCTTTATCTGGATATATATTGAAAAGATTTAAGCATGTCCAATGCCAGAGCCTGCCTTTTGTGCAGGCTAATTTTGCTTCTAATGAGAGAATTGTTTCTTATATACTCAAAACTCAGCCTGACTTGCTATCTTTTACATGCTATCTCTGGAATGTGGAAAGAAATTTAGAGATAGCAAAGATTATAAAACAAAGGGATCATAAAATTAAAATCATATTTGGAGGCCCTGAGATTGCCACTGGTTCTTATGCTATAGCTGAAAAGAGAGAGGCGGTGGATATCTTTGTTTCTGGAGAAGGGGAGTGGTTTTACAACCTCTATCTATCTGGAGTAGATATTGATTATAAAAATATCAATGGCAATAGGGTAGCATTCCAGCCCCATGATGAGCTTATACCTATTTGTGATATATTTGAGCCCCTTGCTGGGAATAGATTAAACTCCATGATTGATGGTTCTGTTTTTATGGAACTTACAAGGGGTTGCCCTTACAGGTGTTCCTATTGTTATTATTCACGAAATTATAATAAGGTAAGAGAGATCCCCTTTGAAAAATTGATTGATGTTATAAAAGGTCGTAGAGACATCAAAGAGATCTATATCTTAAGTCCAACCTTTGACAGATCCCCTGACTTTATTCAAAAGCTTGAAAATCTCAAGAGCCTGAGGCATAGCGTGAGACTCCATACAGAGATGAGGACCGACAGGATCACCAGAGACATTGCGAAGCTTATTTTTGATGCTGGATTTAAGAGCCTTGAGGTAGGATTGCAGTCAATGAATAAAAGGGCGCTTTCTTCTGTTAATAGGAGTAGTAATCCACAGGATGAGATTAAAGGTATGAGCTATCTTCGTGATGCAGGGATAGATCTTAAAATTGGTATAATCCCGGGACTTCCAGGGGATGATCCGGAAAATTTTAAAAATACAATAGATACCCTTGTGGCAGAGGGCTTTGACAATAGCATTGAGCTTTATCCTTTGATGATCTTGCCAGGGACAGAGATCCGTTCCCTTGCACAAAGAGATGATATCGCCTATCAGACAAAGCCTCCATATTTTTTTCTGCAGGGATGGAATTTTTCAATAAGGGATATTTCTGATCTATCTTTGTATCTTGAAGAAAAAACAGGAATGTCTTCATCACTGTTTTATTTGCCAGATTTTACTGATTCGCAAAATCCTTTTTTTATTAAAGGATTTTCTTTATCCTCCAGTAATTGGGCTCTCATTACAGAAAACTTATCGGAGGCAGATACAGCAGTTGTGGACATTCATATCTCTGCTCCTGATGAGTCACGTTTTTATGAAGAGCTTGAAAAATTTGTTGTTAAATGTGATACCAACAGGCTTTATAATATAATAATCTATTCTGATATTGTCTTTGAAAGCCAATTGATTTATCGTATTATAAGTGAAAATGAAAGAGATCACTACTACCGGAGAATCAATCTCTTTAATGGTTTTTTTGATGGTTCAATTTTTCATTTTTTTCAGGTAACATCTAATATTGATGTCTATGATAGAATATTAAGTGAAACAGCAATGATTACTCCAATATTCTTTCTTCATAAAGAGAGCATTCCATCTTTGCCAAAAAAAGGAGGGGATGACCTTTCTCTTCTTATAGATGAGGGATGCTATGACTCTGTAAAAGGCTTTCTTAAAAGATATTATAAAGATATACCCTCATCTGTTGCCTTTAAGAATGAAGCAGAGATGAGCCAATTTTACTCAGAGATAAAAGCTGAGTTTTTGCGCTATCCCTTTAGCTTTGGCATAAAGAGAATATAAAAATTTACTTTAAGCCCTCTATTTCCTCATTCATCTCCTTTAGAGCAATTGCAGCAGCCTCTGCATAATGAATCCCATTGTATTTTTTGTAGGCATAATTAATGGAGCTTGAGGCATTAATTCTGTGTATTCGTATATCTTTGCTTTTTTTAAGAACAGCCATTACCTCCTGAAGGCTCCCTCCCTGAGTGCCCACTCCTGGTATAAGGAAAGGAATCTCTTTTCCTGATTTTTCAAATATATTGGAGATCTGCGATAGCTGTTCAGGGTATGTTGCTCCTGCAACAGATCCTATTCCTGGATGATACCATTGTATAATGAGCTCTGCCACATGGAGAAATAATTCTTTATTATCAATTTTAAGATCCTGCAATTGGCCTGAGCTTGAATTGGATGTTTTTGTAAGTATATAATAGCCCTTTTCCGGGAAGCCTTTTATATAGGGCTCAATTGAATCATAGCCAAGATAAGGGGAAAGAGTTACTGCATCTGCATCAAAGAAATCAAAGGCCTCACGGCTATAGGCAGCAGCTGTTTTGCCAATGTCGCCTCTTTTGTAATCTAAAATAACAGGAATACCTGCAGATTTATAAATTTTGATGAGCTTTTCAAGAGTAGCAATCCCTTCCAGCCCATATTGAGCATAAAAGGCATAGTTTGGTTTTACGGCACCAGGTAAGATATTTTTTTTGATGAGTTCATTTAGTATGTTTTCGTAGAATTTAAAAATTATCTCACCATTACCTGTTCCTTTCTCTGGAATATCTTCTATAACTGGATCCATTCCAAAGCATACAATGCTTGAAAATTTATCAGCAGAATTTTTTAAAAGCTCAATGTAATTCATCTTTTAACCTTTCAATATAATCGCAATAGATTTTGTAGTTCTCATCGTCAAACTGGATAAAAATTACTGTGACATCGTAATTTTGGGACTCCATAAAGTCAAGAACTGTATCAACAGCAATTTTGCATGCCTCTTCTTTTGGATATCCATATACCCCTGTGGATATTGAAGGGAAAGCTATTGTCTTGATATTGTGTTCTTTTGCAAGCTTCATTGAGTTTTTGTATGAGTTTTGTAAAATTTGCGCTTCATTATTCTTTCCACCTCGATATATTGGTCCTGGGGTGTGAATTACAAATTTTGCAGGGAGTCTATATCCCTTTGTTATCCTTGCCTCTCCGTGATTGCATCCTCCAAGTGTTCTGCATTCCTCCAGAAGCTCTGGGCCTGCTGCCCTATGAATGGCTCCATCAACTCCTCCGCCTCCAAGCAATGTGGGATTTGCAGCATTCACTATTGCATCGACCTTCTCTTTTGTAATGTCTCCTTTTTTTACGATTATTCTGGAAAGAGCATCTTTTCTATTCATTATTTTCCTCCGCAGTCTGTTACTTCGTTGTTTAGCAGACTTAAGGCATGGGGTATAGCCTTTTCAATAAACTGAAGGTTTTCTCTTACCCCCTTTGGGCTTCCTGGAAGATTTATTATAAGGCTCTTTCCTCTTATGCCAGAGATCGCCCTTGAGAGCATTGCATGGGGGGTAATCTCAAGGGATTTCATTCTCATGGCCTCTGCAAATCCTGGAGCTTCTCTTTCTATTACATCCTTTGTTGCCTCTGGAGTTTGATCCCTTGGAGCAAATCCTGTTCCACCTGTTGTCAAAATGAGATCTATTTTTTCATCACATAGTTCAATGAGAGTTTTTTTTATAATCTCTCTTTCATCTGGAACTATTATTTCCCTTACAACGGAGAGGCTATTGTTTTCTGCCCAACTACGTATTTCTGGACCAGAGAGATCATCCCGTTCTCCTCTTGAGGATCTGTCGCTTACAGTCACTATGGCAAGTTTATATGAATTCATGGAAATCCTCTTTATATTTTATTATTCTGAATAGCTTCACTATAAGTGCTATAAAAGATAGCGTCAACTTTATTTTGTATATAAATTTAACTGGTTCATAAATTAAAAAATTTTAAAATTTGTGCACTTAAATTTTTGAAAAATTTTTTTAAAAGGATATTTTTACTCTATCATAAAAGACCTTTTATAACAGGGAAAATTATGACCCTTACAAAAAGAACTATTATTTCTCTTAGTTTTCTTATGATCTTAATGGCTTTGCTTATGTCTGTTATTCTCTGGATTTATGTTTCTTTTATATTTAGAGAAAGTGAGGTTAAAAGCGCCAGAACCAATATGGAGAGATTGTGTGGTGTTATAGACAGAGAGGTGGAGGCCATTGATTCCTTTTGCAAGGATTATGCCTTCTGGGATGATACATATAATTTTATATATAAAAAAAATCAGGATTATATATTAAAAAATTATGATGTTCCCTACCTCAAGACTCAAAGTATTCACTATGTATGTATTATGGATATGAATGGGAGGATCCTCTACAGTGCATGCTATTCCCCTGAGGATTATAAAAAGATGAATTTTGATTTTAAAGGCGATTACTCATGGGAGAAGATTTTTTCAAAGGGCAGCAGCAGTATAGAAAAGGGCCTTGTAAGCTTAGGGGATCATATATTGCTGGTCTCTTCAAGGCCAATAAGCACAAGTCTTATGGATGCTGTGCCCAATGGCAGGCTTGTTCTGGGTCGCTTTCTTGATAAGGAAAGGATTAGTAATATATCCTCTATGATGCATTTTAATTTTGATCTTATACCTTTGAAAGAGAAAAATATCTCACAGGTAGAGGATACTGTTGATATTAATAGCACAGATATACATGTTTACCGTATTCTTAAAGATTTTGCAGGGGCATCTATTGCGGGCCTTATGCTCCATCATGACCGTGGACTAAAGGATATAGCAATAGATACTATTAAGGCAATATGGTTTGTCATTTTTTTCCTTACTTTGCTGGTAATTTTTGCCCTTGTTTTTGTTATTAGAAGAATAGTTATCAATCCTCTTCATGAGCTTACAGAATCAGCCTATCTTATTGCAGAAAATGAGGATTTTGCCAGAAGGCTTCCTGTTATAGCAGTTGAAGAGTTTTGTAAGTTTTCAACTGCTTTTAATTCTTTGCTTGATGTATTGGCTGGAGTTAATCAGCACCTTGAAGAAAAGGTTGTTGAGAGGACAAAAAATCTCATTGCTGCAAATCAGGAACTCAATTTGATGAAAGAGATCTTTGAGCATTCTCTGGAAGGAATTCTCATTACAGATAGTAGTGCTAATATCATAAATGTTAATCCTGCCTTTACAAATATTACTGGCTATACCAAAGATGAGGTTATAGGTAAAAATCCACAATTGCTTAAATCTGGTTTTCACGATAAAGTTTATTTTACTCATATGTGGAGGACATTAAATACAAGCGGCCATTGGTCTGGAGAGATATGGAACAGACATAAAGATGGTAGGGCATATCCTCTTTTTCTTGCCATCAGTGCCATCAAAAATATAAGCGGAGAGGTTATTCACTATGTAGGGATTTTTCATGACATGAGTGATATTAAGCGCCAGGAAGAGCTCATCAGGTATCAGGCATACCACGATGCCTTGACCTCTTTGCCTAATAGAGTTCTCCTTAAAAGCAGAATAGAGAGAGCAATTTCTCACTCAACAAGAAGTGGTAAAAGGTTTTGTATTTTATTTGCAGATCTTGATAATTTTAAGTTTATAAACGATTCCCTTGGTCACACATCAGGTGATCTTTTTTTAAGATCTGCAGCCTCAAGGTTAAAAAATATTTCAAGGGATGAAGACACAGTAGCAAGGGTTGGAGGTGATGAATTTGTTATTCTCCTTGAGGATGTTCCTGATGAGAAGCCTGCAGTAAGGGTAGCCAGAAGGATAATAGATTCATTTAAAGAGCCCTTTGATATAAATGGAACAAAGGTTTATGGAGGTATAACCATAGGGATCTCTATTTATCCTGAGGATGGCGAAGAGGCAGATGCTTTGCTAAAAAATGCAGATATAGCAATGTATAGGGCAAAAGAAAAAGGAAAACAGGGTTTTGCTCTTTTTAAACCTTCACTTAATGAAAGCGCTGAGAGAAAGTTCAGAATAGAAAATGAGTTGCGTAAAGCTATAGATGAGGGTGGCTTTGAGGTGTTTTTTCAACCTAAGATTGATTTAAAAAGCGGAACAATTGTTGGGGTGGAGGGGCTTGCGCGATGGTTTCATCCTCAGGGGATAATTAGCCCCTCTGATTTTATACCACTGGCAGAAGAGATAGGTCTCATATCTGAGATAGACAGAATAGTGCTTTATAGCGCTCTGGACAAAATAAGTTCTCTTAATAAGACTCTCTCTTATAATCTTAAGCTTTCTTTAAATTGCTCTGCCAAATTGCTCCATTTCCGTGGTTTGCCAGAGATTATAAGTGATGCCCTCTTAAAGTATGATTTTAGGCCAGAGTGCTTTGAGCTTGAGATAACAGAAAACTCTTTGATGAGGGATCTAAACTCAAGCCGTGCAATGATTAATCGCTTATTTGAACTTGGGATCTCCATAGCGCTGGATGATTTTGGGACAGGTCTTTCATCTTTGGCTCAGTTGAAGAATTTGCCAATAAGCTCAATGAAGATTGATGGGACTTTTATCAGGGATATAGATGCAAGTCCAGGAGATGAACATATAGTTAAGGCAATAATAGAGCTTTCGAAAAAAATAGGAATTGAAAGCATTGCAGAGGGAGTGGAAAAGGAAACACAATTTCAGTTTTTAAAAGATTCAGGTTGCGATATTGCACAGGGATTTTTTATATGCAAGCCTCTATCCTTGGAAGAATTAAGAGCTTTTCTTGGATTGTCTTGAATTATCTATCAATTTATAAATAAAAATCTTGACTCATAGCTTTCTTTTTTTTAAAACTTGCAGGGTGGTAATATAAACAGCTAATATCCCTGTTTAATCCATCCCTTTTGTTATAATAAAAAATCATTAAGGAGTCTTCTATGGCCAGAAGAGTTATTCAGGTTGAGGAGAAGGTAGGTCTTCTTGAAGGTTTTCCTTTGAGTGTTCAACATCTCTTTGCTATGTTTGGTGCATCGATACTTGTTCCAACTCTCTTTGGAATAAATCCAGCTATTGTTTTATTGATGAATGGCATTGGCACTTTAATCTATCTTGTTTTATGTAAAGGGAAAGCTCCAGCTTTTTTAGGTTCAAGCTTTGCTTTTATATCACCTGTTTTAGTTGTGCTTGGTGCAGATAAGTCCTTCTGGGGAGCTAATTATGGCTATGCCCTTGGAGGCTTTATAGCTGCAGGTTGTGTATTTATTATAGTTGCATTGATTATAGGGGCCTTTGGGACAGATTGGCTTAAGGTCGTTTTGCCACCTGCTACAATGGGTCCAATAGTCGCCCTTATAGGTCTTGAGCTTGCAGGGGTTGCAGCATCAATGGCAGGGATAATCCCTGAGGGAGGTAGCTATAACTCAAAGGCGGTTATAGTCTCTATGGTTACTCTGGCAGTGGCTGTTTTTGGATCTGTCATGCTCAGGGGATTTTTATCAGTTATACCAATACTTATTGCAATAATTGTTGGATACGTAGTTGCACTATTTCTTGGTGTGGTTGACTATACTCCACTTTCAAAGGCAGCAGTTTTTGCTATGCCACAGTTTTATTTTCCAAAGTTTGACATAAATGCAATAATAGTAATATTGCCAGCATCCCTTGTTGTTGTGTCAGAGCATATTGGTCATCTTATAGTAACAGGTAGAATAGTGGAAAAGGATTTAACAGTTGATCCAGGACTTCACAGATCACTCATGGGAGATGGGATCTCTACAGTTATATCAGGATTTACAGGTTCTGTTCCAACAACTACTTATGGTGAGAACATAGGGGTTATGGCAATTACAAAGGTCTATTCTGTATGGGTTATAGGAGGAGCAGCCATTCTTTCAATATTGCTTGCATTTATTGGAAAGCTTTCTGGTTTTATTCAATCAATACCAGTTCCAGTAATGGGAGGCATAAGCCTTTTGCTTTTTGGAGTTATTGCTGCATCAGGTATAAGAATGATTGTTGAGGAAAAGGTGGATTACAGCAGAGCCTCTAATCTTATTCTGTCATCAGTTGTATTTATAGTTGGTATAAGCGGAGCAGCTTTTAATATTGGACATGTTCAGTTAAAGGGAATGGCTCTTGCTACAGTTGCAGGGATGATATTGAGCATGATATTCCATTTTATAGAAAAGATGGGATGGGTAAATGATGCTCATTAAAATTGTTTAATAAATAAATATGGCCAGGCAAGAAATTTTGCATGGCCATATTTGTCTTAATAGTTTTCAACATGTATTTCAAAATAGCTTTGAGGATACAGACATGTTGGGCATTTTTGAGGAGCCTTTTCACCTTCGTGGAGGTAGCCACAGTTTCTACATTTCCAGGTAACCTTTCCATCACGGACAAAGACTTTGCCGCTTTCAAGATTGTCGTATAGCTTTTTATATCTTGCCTCATGAGCCTTTTCAACAAGGGAAACCATTTTGAAAAGAGCAGCAACTTCTTTAAAGCCTTCTTCCTCTGCAATTTTTGCAAATTCAGGATAAAGCATAGTCCATTCTTCATTTTCACCATGGGCAGCCTCTTGCAGGTTTTCAAGGGTTGTTCCAACCTTACCAGCAGGATAGGAGGCAGTAATTTCCACAGGACCACCTTCAAGGAAAGAAAAAAATCTCTTGGCATGCTCCATTTCGTTTAAAGCTGTTTCTTCAAATAAAGCAGCAATTTGTTCCAGCCCTTCTTCCCTTGCCTTTGCTGCAAAGAGATCATATCTTGTCCTTGCCTGAGATTCACCGGCAAAAGCTTTTAAAAGATTTTGTTCAGTTTTTGTACCTTTTATTGATTTCATGTTATTTCTCCTAAAAATTTCATTTTTGTAAAAAGTGCCAATCCTGGCTTAATTTAGTAATTTAAGTATTGACTAAGTGAAGGGATTTGTCCATAATTTTTTTAATTCCTTTTTGATAAAAGGAGTCCCTTTTTTATAATCATATAGAGATTTTAAAAATAAAAGGGAGATGAAGATGACAAAAGATGATCGCAAGAGAGCTATGGTTGTTATAGTGCTTCTTGGTCTTGTGAGCCTTTTTTCTGACACAATATATGAAGGTGCAAGGAGTGTCAATGGCCCTTACCTTGCTCTTCTTGGGGCAAATGCTACACTTGTGGGTATTATTGCAGGTGCAGGTGAGTTTGTTGGCTATGGGGTGAGAGTAATCTCTGGGTATTTTTCTGATAAAACAAGATCCTATTGGCTCTTTACTTTTATTGGCTATGGCCTTTTGATCTCTGTGCCAATGATTGCTCTTTCAGGTATATGGCAGATTGCTGCACTTTTTATGGTTTTTGAAAGATTTGGTAAGGCACTTCGCAGCCCTTCAAAGGATACAATTCTTTCCATGGTTTCAAATAGGGTTGGCAGAGGTTATGGCTTTGGGCTACATGAGGCAATGGATCAGCTTGGGGCTTTTATTGGGCCAATGATCTTTACTGCAATATTTTCTATTTATGCAATTTCTTCTGGCAATGAATTGCGCCTTTATCAAAAGGGATATGGACTTCTTTTAATTCCATTTTTTATTGTAATGGCACTCCTCGTTTTTTCCAGATCCCTTGTGCCAGATCCTGCAAAATTTGAAGATGTAAAGGAGCATGAAGAAAAGAGTGATAGCTTTACAAGGGTCTTCTGGTTTTATTCTCTCTTTACTTTCTTTTCAACAACTGGTTTTGCTGTCTTTACATTGATTGCCTATCATCTTAAGGTGAATTCCATTGTCAACGATACTCTTATTCCTGCTTTTTATGCAGGTGCAATGATTGTTGATGGTATTGCAGCATTAATTGTTGGCAAGCTCTATGACAAAAAAGGATTGAACCTTCTTGTTCTTACTCCTATTATTACAGCGCCTATAGCTTTTACTGTTTTTTCAAAGAATATTATTTTAATAGTTATAGGAGTTTTATTCTGGGGCATTGTAATGGGAATCCATGAGACTATAATGAAGGCTGCTATAGCAGATTTGACTCACATAAACAAAAGGGGTCTTGGCTATGGGCTTTTTAATGCAATTTACGGAGTCTCAATGCTCATTGGAGGAGGTGTAATGGGATTTCTCTATGATTCTGGAAATATTATTCTTGTTGGCGCTTTTTCTCTCTCAATGGAGATTGTTGCAATGATAATATTCTTTTACTTCTTTAAAAAGAGTTTCAACTTTGAGTAAGAATCTTTAGCAATGAGTAATAATCTTTAAAAATACTCCTGGCTGATGAAATATAACTCCCTCAGGCTCTGGCCCTGGGAGTTATGCTTTTTTTGAAAATTTTCAGGAATTTTATTTTTGCTTCTTTAGATCCTCTGATCTGTCTGAGGTGATCTTATATGTATCGAGAATTCTCTGGCTGTATTTAAGGACCTTATCTCTTTTTAAAACTATTTTGTTGCCATCGATATCCTCAAATTCATGGAATTCCTTTTGATTATTCTCCACTGCCTCAATTAGATCCTCTATGGAGGATATTAAGTTGCCATTGACAGATTTTATTATGATGTTATCTATGTCATGGTATCCAAGGTTTATTTCATCTGCAAGAACCTTAGAAAGAAGAATAACCTGTTTTCTCTCAGGTGTTCTTATGCCTTTCTGGTAGAGTGTCAAAAGCTCTGATGGTGCAGTGAAAAACCATTGATTGCCCCATTCTAAGAGATAGTTTTTGGTTAAAGGCACAAAGACCAGCCCCCCTGTTATGTAGTATGTAGGAGGGGTATCGTATTTTTCAAAGGGAACAAGTCTTGTTGAGTTCATTGGGACAGTGAGTTTAATGGTTTTATTCATTACCTTCCCATTTCTTAGAATTGAGAGAGTTATATTGTCGTTTATATATTTTTTTTGAATAAGAAAGATCATGGAGGTTCTCTCACCTGGCCTGAATTCTATGGTGCCATCATTTTCAACATCTGTTCCGTCAACTGCTAAAATTACATCATTTACCATGAGTATATTTTTTGCTGGTGAGTCTATGAGTATTCCTGTAATTAGCACCCCACTTTGATCTTCTGCAAGGTTATATTTTTCCCTTATATCTGGATTTTCCATTTTCTGAAATTTAATTCCAAGCTCAGGGAATCCATCGTATTTTCCATCTTCAATATCATGGAGGAAGTGTTTGATTATTGGTGCAGGAACCATGTATCCAATGTTTTCACCTCTCATTGCAGATTGAAATGCCACTCCTACTATCTTATCGCCAATCATTACAGGTCCACCGCTGTTTCCTGGATTTATTGCTGCATCTATCTGACATGCAAGGAGATTGGCGCTGCTGTGGGCATAATTGCGCTGCTCTATTCTTGAAACTATCCCCTCTGTTATACTCATCTCTTCTCCACCTGTTGGGAATCCATATACTGCTACTTTGTCTCTTATCTCTGGCAGATCGCCAATCTGTAGTGGTTGAGTGCCAATAAAAAATGATGGATCAGATACAGATAGTATTGCCAGATCGCTTTCATGGGATATGGAAAGAACCTTAGCGGTATATCTTTTTGCCTCTCCTGCTTTTTTTACCTGGATAAAGGTGCTGTTGCTTACAACATGGGCATTGGTAAGTATTCTCTCTTTATCAATTATACATCCAGATCCAGTACCCTTTGACTGTCCGCTCATCTGCCATGGGTTATCGTAGCTATAACTATCATAGACTGTATAGATTTTTATAACTGACTTTGTAATAAGGGGCTGAGAATTTAGATTTGTGTATGGTATAAAAAATAGCAGCAGATATATGAGCATATTGATCTTTTTCATATTTACCTCTTGTATTTAAATTTTAGGCTCTATGTGTTTTTGCAGGAATAAAATTAATGATTTTAAATAAGTTTAAGTCTTTATTCTCTAAGGTGTCAAGTGCAATTTCTGTGTAAAGTGCCTGGCAGAAATATTAAAATTGATGAAATTTATAAACCCTTAGAGGGATACACTGTTCATAATTACACTACACCTTTGAATCTGCAGTAATCTAAATTACTTGACATTATTAAGCCATAGTAATTTGAGTATAATTGGATATCTATTAATATTTTTTATATGGATGAACTTTATGAAAAAAGAGTTTGGTTATAGAGAAATACCTTATAATTATACATCCTTTTCTGACAGGGAAATTATTCTTAAGTATTTTGATGAGGAGACATGGAACCTCCTTGACTCTCTTAGAGCTGAAAGAAAGACTGGTAGAAGTGCAAAGCTTATTTTTGAAATCATAGGTGACATCTTTATTATAGATCGTAATCCATATATTTTTAATGATATACTTGAATACCCCAAAAAGCTTAAAAGGCTAAAGAGGCTTCATCAGATAAGAATTGATTCTATAATTGATAAAACTTCAAATCCAAAAACAGTGGAACTTGTAGATAGGCTCAGAAAGGTTGACAGAGATTTTTTCCAGAAATTCAATACAGAAAAATTTAAAAGAAAAAAGATATTGAGCCTTCTGTCTCAGGTTACATCAGAAAAAAATATTCATTTCTCTGCTTTCCACAAGGTTGCCCATGTAACAGATGCAACAGACTGGCGCGTTGAGTATCCAGAGGTTGTAGTTTATCCAGAAAATTCATCGGAGATTATTGGCCTTGTAAAGGCAGCAAAAGAGCTTGGATTAAAAATAATACCACGTGGGGGAGGCACTGGTCTTACAGGTGGAGCTATTCCTGTTTATCCCAATACAATGGTGATAAATCTTGAGAAACTTCGCAATATAAGCGAGATTGAATTTGTTAAATCTGGAGATAAAACTATTCCAGTTGTAGAAACAGAAGCAGGGGTTATTACAGAAGAGGTTACCCATTATTGCAAGGAGCAGGGATATATTTTTGCTACAGATCCAACATCTGCATGGGCATCAACTATTGGAGGAAATATTGCAGAGAATGCCGGCGGGAAAAAATGTGTAATGTGGGGAACTGCTATTGATAATATATTTTCATTTAAAATAGTAAATTCAGAGGGACATCTTCTTGAGGTTGTGAGAAGGGATCATCCCCATAGAAAAATTGAGCCAGATGATGAGGTGATTTTTGATATATATCAGCTCCATCGCAAGCGTGAAAAAAATTTACTTAAAACTATAAGCCTTAAGGGAACTGAAATAAGAAAGTCAGGAGTTGGAAAGGATATAACAAACAAGGCTCTTAAAGGGGTGCCTGGAATTCAAAAAGAGGGTGGAGATGGTATTATAGTATCTGCAAAGTTTGTATTATACAGACCCTTTAAATATTGCCGAACAATCTGTCTTGAATTTTTTGGCACTAACATGATAAATGCAGCTAAGGCCATTGTAGAGATAAGAGATATATTTGCAGATGATAAGCTTGTATACCTCACTGCTCTTGAGCATTTTGATGATAAGTATGTGGCAGCCATAAATTATCGTAATAAATCTAATAGGACTGAATTCCCTAAGGCAGTTTTATTGATAGATGTTGAAAGTAATGATCACGATGCTCTGGAACAGGGCACAGAAAAGATCCTTAATATTGTAAAAAATTATAACACTGAGGGATTCCTTGCTGATACAGAGAGTAAAAGAGAGCTTTTCTGGAAAGACAGAAAGAATCTTGGTGCCATAGCCCGTCATACCAATGCCTTTAAGCTCAATGAGGATATTGTTATACCTGTTGAGGCTTTACCTGAGTTTTCTGATTTTATAGATAATCTCAATATCCAGAAAGAGCTTGAAAACAACTGTCAGATTATTGATGAGGTTGTGGAATTGCTTGAGGAGCAAAAAACTGATGATGACTTTTTCCTCTCAAAGATTGATTCCTACATCGCCCATATTAAGAATATTAAGGATAAACAGCTTTTTTATATTAAAAATCTTGAAAGTAGAGCAGGAGATATTGTTGGCTCCTTAGATGAAAAAGATAGAGATAAGCTTCTCTTTGAAGTTTTGAGAGATGGAGCTGTGGAATTTTCTATAGCAGATTCTGTTATAGAAAGGTTTAAGAAAAATTTTCATGGTTACGATGAAATCATAAATAACTTTCAGGAGCTTGTTGATTTTAGACAAAGCAGAAAGCTTATAATTGCAACTCACATGCATGCAGGCGATGGAAATGTTCACGTTAATATTCCTGTTCATTCCAATGATTACAGAATGCTCCTTGAGGCTGATGAAACTGCTGGTATCATAATGAAGGCCACTACGGATAAATTTCAAGGAGTAATATCCGGTGAGCATGGCATAGGGCTCACAAAGCTTCGCTTTATAGACAAAAGCGTTCTTGATGACTTTGCTGCTTATAAAAAGGAAAGTGATCCTTCAGATCTTTTTAATCCAGGCAAGCTTCGCCATGATTTTCCCCATGATATAATTTATACTCCTTCTTTAAATCTCCTTGAGCTTGAGGCCTTTATTCTTGAGGTTGCAGACATGAAGGAACTTACAAAATCGATTTCTTCCTGCGTTCGCTGTGGGAAGTGTAAGGAGGTATGCAACACTCATTATCCTGAGGCAACAATGTTTTATAGCCCACGGAACAAGATCCTTGCTGTAACTCTTATCACTGAGGCTGTTTTGTATGAGGCTCAGACTACCAATAATTTAAGTTTCCGAAATTTTAGAATGCTCAGAGACGTTTCTGATCATTGCACAATGTGCCATAATTGCTACAATCCATGTCCTGTTAACATTGACTTTGGGAATGTTTCCCTTGCCATAAGAAGTCTTCTCCATGAGAGAAAGAGATCTGAGCCTAAGCTTATAACAAGCTTTGTTCTCTTCTACCTAAAGACAAGGGGTTATTATTACAATAAGCTCTTCAGGTATATTTTGTTAAAGGCGGGCTATTCAATGGAGAGGTTAGCCTATGTTGTAAATAAGCCTCTATCTGCCTTTACATCGCAAATTGCACCAAAGCTTAATGAGATTTTAAAATCACGGCTACCACGAGCCGGCAGTCCTACTTTACGAGAACTCCTTGGGCTTAAAGGAGCTAATACCTTTTTTGCCTTTACCAATCCACAAAAGGATATTATCAAAAGCGTGGTTTATTTCCCTGGGTGTGGATCTGAGAGGATGTTTCCTGAAATAAGCATGGCTGTAATTGCTCTTCTTTATAATGCAGGGGTAAGAGTTGTAATCCCTCCTGAATATCTCTGCTGTGGCTATCCATTGCTTGCAAATGGACGTCAGAAGGATGCAGAGAATAAGAGTTATGAAAACAGGGTTATCTTTCATAGAATGGCTGATATAGTAAACTACATGGGAATCTCTGATGTTATAGTCTCATGTGGAACCTGCTATGAGATGCTGAGTAAATATACCATTGAGAATATTTTTCAGGATGCAGAAATTACAGATATAAATGAATTTATAGCCACGCATTTGCTTTATTCAAAAGAAGAGAAGTCAACTTTATATTATCACGATCCATGTCACTCTCCTCTTAAGAAGATGGGTGCTGATAAAACATTCAAAACAATACTTGGAACAAAACCTCTTGTTGCTCCTAATTGTTGCGGTGAAGGGGGAACTCTTGCCCTATCAACTCCTCATATATCCAATTCTCTTAGAAATAGAAAGAGAAAGAATATAAAGGAGCTTTTAACAAAGAGGGAAAACATAACTGTCCTTACTACATGCCCAAGCTGTGTTCAGGGATTATCAAGAATCAACGGAAGAACCTCTGTTACAGGTAAATCCATGGTTGTTTATCTTGCTGAGAAGATGCTTGGCACAGGATGGAAAAAGCAACTAGTTAATGAACTAAAAAAACAGGGAGTTGAAAGAATAATTCTGTAAAATTTTTTTAACATAGCCGAAAAGATAATAAAATACCATTTAAAAGGGTAGATAAGATGAAGCGTATTTTGACATTAATTATAATAATGCTTTTTCCTGTTGTTGGTTTTTCTCAAGGAGAGCAATCTCAGAAAGACAAAACAATTTTCCCTGTTCAGGCTGTTACTACTAAGCTTTTTACAGTTAAAAATATTAGCTTCAATAAGCTCATCCCAAACTCAGAGGGAGAAGTTCTTGAGGTTGAGTTTGAAGTTGAAAATGGGATAAATGCACCTCAAAATCTATATATATTTGTTATAGCATCCTATGAGAGCAGCTATAAAACTAAATCCAGTTTTGAAAGCCCTTCCCTTGAAGATCCGAATGAGATTAAATTTATCAAGGCTTTCCCAGAGGATTTATCAAATTTTGAATATAGCCAGAAGGACAAAAGTGGCGCTGAGAAAAAGGTTTACATAAAATATCCAAAGAATATCAAGGCTGGTGTTGATCCAAAAACAGGTAAGCCTTATTTACTTGAGGAAAGCATTATATTCAGAACTAAATTCCTTAGCCAATATAGAAAGAATTATTATTTCTTTAATGAGATAACAGTGCTAATTTTTGATGAAGGGGAAAACCTTCTTTATAGACAGGTTTTTAAAGTCAAGGAGAAGAAGAGATAAAACATCTAATAAGCTCTTCTCTAAGACTTTGAAGACTTGTGGCAATTTTCCCGCCACTTTTTTTTATAAAGTATTCCACCTGAAGGTTAACAACTGAACCTTCATTGTCTGATGAAAGCCTGAAATCGCTTCTGTAGGCTGTAATCCTTTTGCCTATGCCATAGGCAAAGCCTATTTCTGAAGCTGTTCCACTGTCTACATCACTTCCATCAAGAACTGCAAGGAGACCATCTGAATTTTCTATTCCATTCTTATTATTTTCACCTATGATAAGGTTTAGTCTTTCCCATTGTTTTTTTCTTTCTACATAATCGGAAATTGACGAAACCTTTTTTATTTCACTTTCTGCTGTAAGCCTCCATGGGTCAATAACCTCAAGATTTAAGCTTTCCACAAGGGGGATTAGGTGCTCATATAAAAATATTCTTCCAGATTCATAAAATCCGAGTGGAGAGGCAAGATAGATCTTTTTTTTGTTACTCATAGGTCTTTTCCAATTTTATTTTTAATGCTACAAAGTTTTTTTTAAAAAGTCAAGCCTGTAAAAGGATTTTGCTAATTGAAGGTGCTTATTTCCCCTTAAGGAGAGCTTTAGGCTATATTTGAGCTTGACAGTTTTATATCACCTATGGCAATAAAGGGGGGCTTTTATGAATTAAGATAACAAGTTGGCATATTCAATGAAGTATGAATAAAAATTGGAATATCTACTAAAATTTTTATATAAAGAGGTTTTTAATGGCACGTGTGTTTAATTTTTCTGCAGGGCCTGCTGTTTTGCCAGAGGTTGTTTTGAAGCAGGCAGCCTTAGAGATGAGTGAATATCAAGATTATGGCATGTCTGTTATGGAAATGAGTCACAGATCCAGGGCCTATATGGATATCCATGCAGAAGCCTCATCTCTTTTAAGAAAGCTTATGAATATTCCGGATGATTATGCAGTGCTCTTTTTGCAGGGAGGGGCCTCTTTGCAGTTTTCTATGGTTCCCATGAATATTATGACATCAAATAAAAAATTTGATATAATAAATACAGGAGTCTGGACTCAAAAGGCCATTGTAGAGGGCCGCAAGTTAGGCCAGGTTAATGTAGTTGCCTCTTCACAGGAGGAGGGTTTTTCTTTTATTCCTGATGTGGATAATATAAGCTTTAGTCATGATGCTGATTATGTTCATATATGCTATAACAATACTATATATGGGACAAAGTATATAAAGATTCCTGATACAGGGAATTTACCTCTTGTATGTGATATGTCTTCTTGCATTCTCTCTGAGCCTTATGATGTTTCAAAATATGGGATTATATTTGCAGGGGCTCAAAAAAATATAGGCCCTGCTGGTGTCACCATTGTTATTATAAAAAAGGATCTCCTTAGCCGTTCAAGTGATGATCTAGCCACAATGCTCAATTACAAAGTGCATGCAGAGAGTGATTCTCTCTATAATACACCTCCTACCTATGCAATTTACATCTCTATGCTGGTTTTTCGCTGGCTTGATTCTCTTGGTGGCGTTGAAGAGATTTATAAGTTGAACAAAGAAAAAGCCAGCTTGCTTTATGATTTTATTGATAATTCAAGCTTTTTTAAAGGCAATGTGGACAAAAGATACAGATCTCTAATGAATGTAACATTTTCTACTCCCTCAAAGGATCTTGATAGCCTTTTTGTAAAGGAGGCAGAAAAACATGGACTGGTTAATCTTGCTGGTCATAAAAGCGCTGGTGGCTTAAGGGCAAGCATATATAATGCAATGCCAGTTGAAGGAGTTAGGGCTTTAGTTGACTTTATGAAGGATTTTGAGCTTAAATATAGTAAGTAAACTCTATAGGTTAAGCTTTTTTTTAAATTACTCCTGACCCTTTGCCGATAATTATTGTATAAAACCGCTATTTTATTTCGGTTATACAATAATTATGTAAATGGGTAATATATGCAGAATATAGATCTATATAATGGCAGAAACAGCAGAGAATTTAACCAGCATTTTGATAGAAGTGATCCTGAATTTTTTTCAAGAATGTCAAACTCCTATAATGATCATGACTATGGTCGTAAAAATGCAAGCGGGCTTTTTACTCTTATACTTGCATTGGTAATAATTTCTTTTACCATAGGACTTGTTGTTGGCATTAAGTTTGCAGGTGGGGCTGACAGAAAAATTGTTGATGATAAAACCATGAGCGCCATGCAAAATTTAAGCAGCAAGGTTAGTGATATAATTAAGGATTCATCCTCCATGAAGCCTGCAAGCGAAATATATCCAAAGGCTGAATACCCCTTTGTGATTCAGCTCTCTGGTGAGTATTCAGAGGCAGATGTAAGAAATGTAGCTCAGCTTCTAAGTACTAAGGGGCACACTGTAATTATATCTCAAAATAATGGGAAGTACAGAGTCTTTTTAGGTCCATATAAAAATGAAAATGATGCAAAAAAGACTTTATCCGAAATTTCACTTTACAAGCAGCAGGATATTGCAACAAATGCACAAATAATAAGACGTATTTAGTCTGCACAATTGTGAAGTGGAATTTTATGAATGGAAAAAATTGTTAGAAAAGCAAATCCTTCAGACCTTGATAAAATTTATTCTCTTATAGAATTTTATGCAAATCAGGGAGTAATCTTAAAAAGAGAAAAACAGGAAATAGAAAAGGGGATAGATAACTTTTTTGTTGCAGAGGTAGATGGAGAATTTGCAGGCGCTGTGACTTTTTATGATTATGGGCCTTCTCTTAAGGAAGTAAGATCTTTGGCTGTATGTGAAAAATATCATGGCTGCAGAGTTGGCACCATGCTTCTTAAAAATCTTGTAGAAACTCTTAAATCTCAAGGTGAAAGCAGGATCTTCACTTTAACATACAAACCAAAATTTTTTGAAAAAAATGGTTTTGTTGTTGTTCCAAAGGAAATTTTCCCAGAAAAAATATGGAAGGATTGTCAGAATTGCCCTGATAAGGATAGCTGCGGCGAAACAGCCCTCATTTATAAGGATCATTGAATTGTTTTAAAATTTTTTATAATATCTTTCAGATCTTCATTGAGTTTTTGTTCAAGGGAACTATGGTAGAATATTCTGACAAGATGGCTTTTGTTTTTTGAGATAAAAACTCCTTCAAATCCCTGAAAAGGAGCATCTGGATATTTTATTTTAAATATTATTCTCCTGTCATCTTTTAGGATCTCTTCTCTCTGGAGAGTATCCATTCCTGTTTCAAATATCCAGCTTTGAAATGCCTCAGCTACTGTTGGCGTAATTTCTTTAAAAATTCTGCTTTCAATGCCTATTATATAGTCAAATCCATCCTGTTGATCTGGATCATTCATAAGTCCAATTTTAAGACCATAGCCTTTATAATTATATTTCCACTTCTGACTCAATATCCTGGGTTTATCCTTGAGGATTATCTGGTAATAAAGATAGCTGTTGTAAATATTGTATTTATCTTCCTCAAAGGTAATGGCTATTGTTGAGTCTCTATCAAAGTTTTCAAAGCGGCTACCGTGTTTTTTGTAGAGATAATCAATCCTTCTGGTTGCCTCTATTTGAATCTTTTTTATTCTGCTGTTATCGCTTTTTAGCAGACGAAGAGATTTGAGATAAAATAATCCCTCAGGGATTTTACCTTCATTTATAAGTTCAATTCCATAGTTTAGATAATAATCAGCACCTGTGGATGTAACAGCTTTGAGATCTATATTTGTAGTATCAGCTATTCGTATTTTGGATGCTAAGTCATAATAATACTTATTGCCATCTCTGTCCACAAAGAAATGCCAATCTGGCATCTGCCCCTGGGATATAGAAGAGAAAAAAATTACATACAGGCATATAAATATTCTATTTTTCATTTATTCTTAAGATATGACGTAGAAGAGTATAACAAGAGATAATATCAGAATTACAAATACAATCACAATTAATATGGTAAGCCAATCACCTGCTGGTTTTTCTTCCTGAATTTCCGTTGTGGAATTTATAAGCTGAGTGGCTTCTGTTTGGATTCTCACAGGTTCTTCTTCAACTATTTTTGCATAAATCCCCTTTGCTACAAGTGCATAGAGAATTACTCCCTTGCTCTGTTCGTTTGGGACTATTTCAATTACCCTTCCAATTATAGGGAGAGGTTTACCTTCATGATCCCTTGCTTTGTATGCATCTATAACCTTTTCTGATACAGGATCCCCTGCAGTAAGAGAAACCAGAATCCTTTCTCCTACTGTTACCTCTGATATGGGTTTGCCCCGAACAGGTGAGAGAACACAGCAGCCTTCAACAACAAAAGATGCTTTTGATTCTATCTCTGAAAGTCTTTTGCCAAAGGCTGTATCTGGAATAGATTTTTCTTCTGTGGCTTCTGTGGGGGATTCTTCTTTCTCAGTTTCAAATTCTGGCACCATGATCGATATGCCTGCAAGATCAACCTCCATGGAGTTTGTTTTTTCTATATCAAGTTGACTCTTGGCTTTTTCAGATTGGAATATCTCTTTTATTATATCTTGAAAAACTGTTGATAGATATTCAAGATTCATCTTTTGAGCATCGGGGAATACATCTCTTTGTATCATTTTTGTCATAAGCTGTTCATTGAGCTCTTGTGAATTTGCGGAGTCTTCGCTTTTTGAATAGGCATTAATGTTATTATAAAATGATTTCCAGTTATCAAAAATTCTCAGTCTCGTGTATGTAGTTGTATTATTTGAAGTTATACTCACCACAGCGGAGATATATTCCTGGACAACATTTACAAAGGCAATGAATGCTCCTGATCTATTTTGATCCGGGACAACAAATTTACCCTTGAGTGCAACAATATCCTGAAGTTTACCACCAGCCATAAATTTGGCTTTTTCCATATCTCCGTTGGTGTATTTTAATGCAGTCTCGATTCTTTTTGCTTTTTCACTGATGCTTTCTCTTGCTTCTGGCATTTTAACCTCTATTCTGAAAACAGGCTTTTTTCTAAAATCTCGTATTTTTTTTGTGGGCTCATATTTATTAGCTGCTTTACCCCTTTTATGACTTTTGGCATACTCTTTCGGCTTATCTTTATGCAGTAGTATCCCTTTTCTTTAAGAGAATCATCAGTGGTAAGTTTATCTGTTCCGATTTTTAAGCCCAGTGATGGACCAAGTGTTTTTAAGATGTGAGATGGTTCTACATATTTTATGGAAAGCTTATCCACCCCAAGCTCAAGCCTTTTCAATTCTTTTAGGCTCAAGTAGCTTTCTGGCATATTTTTCCAGAATTTAGGGTTTGATGTTATTGCCAGGATTATCTCATCGTGCTCTTCATCGTCAAAAACTCTAACATAAGAGTTAAATTGCTTATAGGAGGATAGCAATCCAAAGAGGCTGTCGTCTTTATTGCTTTTTTCTATTTTGGCTTTTGCTTTCATATTGCATCTCAAACAGAATAATATTCATTGTTGATTTTTTTTATAACACGTAAAGAATATAGCTCCTGAAGTATTGGCATTATTTTGATTTCTTCTATTCCAGAGAAACGCAGCAATTCAGATAGAGAGGAGTGATGGTTAATTTTCAGATAGTCAATTATATCGCTTTCCTCTTGAGTCAAAGGCCCAATATAGTATTTGTTGTTCCTTCCAAGTTCTTCTCTTGCAGCAGCTATTCTTTTGTCTTTATAATTAGAATATGAATGGAATACAGAGTCAATATTTATTTCTGCCATTAATGATATATCTTTAAGTTTAATATAAAAATCTTCTGTAGATGATATTTCTATAAGCCTGACAATAAACTCATCAATAAATGATGAATCTATAACCTTTATATTTTCAAAGTCCAGAATAACTGTTTCTCCTTTATCTGTCATTTTTATTTTTTCCATAGCTTTTTCAAATAGGCTACGACCTATAGGCCTTGTTATTAGATCCTGTGATTTTATTTTACACTCTCTGGCTAATTTTTCAACCAAAATAATCATATAAACTCCTCTAAGCTGATAAAGAAATGGCGATTTGAGTTCCTTCAAAATAAGGGAGATCGTTTCTGTGAAATATATTTTTCCCTTTTTCTATTTTGTTATACAGAACGGTAAGAGATGAAGATTCTGAACGAATAAAGATTGTGCCTTTGAGCTTTTCTGTAATGGAATTTACCTGACATAGGCCATAGCCAAACTCTCTTTTGCTTGATATAGGAGTTGTTAGTGCAAGCTCTATTAGTTGGGATGTGGTTTTGTAGTTTAAAGTCTTTTTACCTTCAAAGCTTCCCCTTATGCCAACGCCAGAGTCCGATATTACCAGTCGCGCTATATTTTCTTTACCACTTTTGTATGTTTGCATTGTAACAAATCCACTATCAAGGGAGTGTTCAAAAATATTCTGACATAGCTCAGATAGGACAGTGACAAAGTAGTCCACAATTGACTCATCCATCCAGAATTTTAGTATAAGCTCAGATCTCTTTCTAAATATAGATATGACTGATGACAGAGCGTTTACTCCCTGGCGCTCTTTCCCAGGAATTTCTGTTATTTCAAGGAGTCTATTGCTTATAGGGTTTCTCTTTAAGCTCATACCTTCTGGAAGAGTCTCGGTCAATATAAATATGCCCTTGCTAAAGAAATCCATTCTGTTAAGATATTGATGTATATGTATTGGAATGTGTATAAGCTTTAACTTTTCCCCTCTTTTCCTTAAGAAATTTCTTCCCATAAGAAGAAAGGAGATCATGGAATATGGCTCAATAAAGGCAATTCGCGACATGTCAACTGTCCCTGATGATTCAAGTAAAGAGCTATTCATAGATAGAACGCTCTCAAAGGTATAGGGATCCCTGAAGCGATCTGGCAATATTATTATGTCTTTACTCTCTTTAATCATTGCAAATATTTTCAACCTTATATAAAATTATCGACAATTTCATTATTTTGCTTTTAAAAATAACATAAAAGGAAGAGCTTTTCTTTAAATAAAAAAGCATCTTTCGTTGACTATTCAGGACCCTATGGTAAATAGGTCTTTAGAGATAAGATTAGATAATGAGGGGAAATTTATGCAGGAAGAAAAAAAATCTGAGAATAAACAACTTGAAGAAAAGCTTTTTTATAAAAAGGAAAGTTCATGGCTTGATTATGATGAAAATAGAGAAAAGGAAGTCTTTGCCTTTGCTGAGGATTATAAGGATTTTATAGGAAAATCAAAGACAGAGAGGCTTTGTGTAAAAAATATAATAGAGATCCTTGAAAAATCGGGATTTAAAACAATTGATAAATTTACCTCTTTAAAAAAAGGAGATAAGGGTTATAGAGTTTTTAAAGGGAAAACTGTAACTGCCTTTGTTGTGGGAGATGATCCTGCAAGCCTGAGAATTATAGGTTCTCATCTTGACTCCCCGAGGCTTGACCTTAAACCCAATCCTTTATATCAAAGTCATGAGTTGGCTCTGTTGCAGTCTCATTACTATGGAGGTATCAAGAAATTTCACTGGGTAAATATTCCCCTTGAGTTGCATGGGGTTATATTTACAAGAGAAGGAAAAGAGATATCTCTATCCATAGGCAGCAATCCTGGTGATCCTCTTTTTATAATCCCTGATTTACTCCCACATCTTGCAAAGGATCAGATGAAAAAGGAAGCAACAAAGGTAATAGAGGGTGAGGAGCTTAATATAATCTTTGGACATATCCCTATTAGAGATAAAGAGATAAAAGAAGGAATTAAACTTAATATATTAAAATACCTCAATGATAGATATGGACTTATTGAAGAGGATTTTATAACAGCAGAGCTTGAGTTTGTCCCTGCTCAGAGGCCTATTGATATTGGTCTTGACAGAGGGCTTGTTGCAGCCTACGGTCATGATGACAGGGTATGTGTATATTCATCTCTACGGGCTCTTGTTGATGCTACAGATGTATCAAAAACAGCTATTGGTTATTTTAGTGATAAAGAAGAAACAGGATCCTATGGAGATACAGGTGCAGAGAGCTTTGCTTTAATAAATTTTGCTTCTCATTATATCAGGCTTACAGGCCTTGACCTCTCTCCATGGATGCTCCTTGAGAATGCAAAGGCAATATCAGCTGATGTAACAGGAGCAATGGACCCAACTTTTTCCTCTGTTAATGATCCACAAAATGTTTCTTATCTGGGCAAAGGTGTTTCCATAGAAAAATATGGAGGTGGAGGTGGCAAGTATAACACAAATGATGCTCATGCAGAGTATATTCAGTATATGAGACACCTTGCAATGAAAAATAAAATTCCATGGCAAACAGGAGAAATGGGAAAACTTGATATTGGAGGAGGTGGCACAATTGCTATGTTTATGTCAAGATATGGCATGGATTGTATAGACGTTGGGCCATGTTTACTCGGGATGCATTCCCCCTGTGAGGTCGCTTCTAAGGGTGATATATTTTCTGCTTATTTGCTATATAAGGCTTTTTTTATGGATTGATTGCTTTGCAGGCTTTTTTTTAAAAGCCTGCAAAACTATATATTTAAGCTGGGTTATCTACATTTAAAATTTGCATCACGTTTTTCTACAAAGGCAGACATACCTTCTTTTTGATCCTCCGTTGCAAAGCACAGACCAAAGACCTGATTCTCAAAGGCAATGGCAGTATCTGTATCGCTTTCAAGTCCTCTGTTAATTGCCATTTTAGAATATCTAACAGCAAGCTGAGCGCGGGCTGCTATTTTTTTTGCCATAGTCATTGCAACAGAGATGAGTTCCTCAGAGGAGACTGTTTTGTTTACAAGACCAATTTTTTCTGCTTCAGATGCAGAAATAAGATCTCCGGTAAATATGAGTTCCTTTGCCTTTGCAGCTCCTATAACACGAGGAAGCCTCACACAGCCAGAAAATCCCGGTGTAATTCCAAGACCAACCTCTGGCTGCCCAAATTTTGCATTTTCTGAGGCAATCCTTATGTCACAGCAAAGTGCAAGTTCACATCCTCCTCCAAGGGCAAAGCCATTTACCGCTGCAATTACAGGAATTTTGAGAAGTTCAATCTTTCTAAATACCGAGGAGCCCAGTTCTCCAAAAACTCTACCTGCCTCGCTATTAAAATCTTTCATCTGTGCAATATCTGCACCTGCAACAAAGGCTTTGCCTTCACCTGTAATTATGAGAACATTTAGAGCTTCATTTTTTGCAATTAGATCAATAGCCTCATGTAATTCCATGAGGAGCTCTGTATTAAGGGCATTTAAAGCCTTTGGACGGGATATTGTAAGTATGCCTATCCCTTCTTCCTGAGAATATTTTAGATTATTAAATTCTTTCATAAATCCCCCTTTGTGATAAAAATTTTTAGTTAAAATAGGCTGTCTAAAATGCTTTACCTTGTTTTATTACAAGAAGCCCTTAGACAGCCCTGCAAAATTTAATAAGGGGAGAGATTTATACTCTTTCAAAAATCATTGCCATACCCATACCACCACCTATGCACATGGATACAACACCAGTTGAGAGATTCTTTCTCTTCATCTGATACATGGCTGTGACAACCATTCTTGCACCTGTGCAGCCTATAGGGTGGCCAAGGGAAATTCCGCTACCCAGCTGATTTGGAAATTCATTGTCAAGACCAAGCTCTCTAAAACAGCCTATTGCCTGTGCAGCAAAGGCCTCATTGATTTCAACCATGTCAAGATCTCTTATTGTCATGCCTGCAAGTTTAAGAGCCTTGCGTATTGCAGGGACAGGTCCAAGGCCCATATATGCAGGATCCACTCCACCTGCAGCAAAGGATCTTATTCTAATTATAGGCTCAAGGCCAAGTTCTTTAGCCTTATCAGCACTCATCATGAGGACAGCAGCAGCTCCGTCATTTATACCTGAGGCATTTCCTGCAGTGACAGTTCCGTCTTTTTTGAAAGCAGGCTTCATCTGAGCCATTTTTTCAAGACTTGTCTCCATTGGCCTTTCGTCAGTGTCTACAATTATATCTCCTTTTTTTGATGGAAGAACTACAGGAACTATTTCGTCTTTGAAAAGGCCATTTTTTATTGCAGCCATAGCTCTTTGATGAGATAAAACTCCAAGCTTGTCTTGTTCTTCTCTGCTTATGCCATAAAGAGATGCAATATTTTCAGCAGTAATACCCATGTGGTATCCATTAAATATTTCGTATAACCCATCAAAAACCATCAGGTCATGAATATCGCCAGTTCCAGTAAGCTCCATTCTGTGTCCCCAGCGAGCTTTTTTGAGTGCAAAAGGAGCATTGCTCATGCTTTCCATGCCACCAGCTACAATAACATCTGCCTGACCTGTCATAATTGCCTGAGCACCCATTGTAATCGCCTTAAGACCAGATCCGCATACTTTGTTGATTGTGCATGCAGGTGCCTCTTTTGGTATTCCAGCGTAAATAGAGGCTTGCCTTGCAGGGTTTTGTCCCTGGGCAGACTGGAGAACGCATCCCATTATGCTTTCATCCACTGAAATTTCTCTGGCATTGCTATCATATTTGTATCCATTTTTTTCCAGTTCAAGTTGTCCCTGTGACTTGAGTTTATCCGGTGCTATGCTATGCTGATCCCCGGAAATTACAGGTTTTAGATTTATCTTCTTAAAGACTTCTCTCATTACAAGAGCACCCATCTCTATAGCAGATACATCCTTAAGACTCCCCCCAAAGGCGCCAATGGCTGTCCTTGCACCGCTTACTATAACAACATCTTTCATGTTGAAACCTCCATATTGATTTAATAGTATGTTTTTGCAAAAAAATTAAAACTAAAATCAAAAGATTGTGATTGAAATTTTAGTTTTTATACAAAATATTAAAAAAAACTTCAAGCATATTTAAAATAAAAGCAGCTAATTATATATCAATTTAGATTTTAAAAATATTTCTAAATTAAAAATTTAATATAAAAATTCATCTTAAAATAGCATTTAAATTATCCATATCTCAATAGCTAAAAGGTCTAAAATACTGTAGTTATATTAATTATTTTTTTGTAGCAAAAACAAAGCAGATACTGTAAAGAGCAAAATGGAACCAGCTTTTAAAGCTGTTGTTAATGAAATAACTATATTCCCTGAATAGATTAATCCATGGAAAATAAAACCTGCCATAAGGAGATTATAAATAATAACAAGGACTCTTAGCCAGGTTTTATGATAGGCAGAGGCAAAGGTCATAAATAGAGCCATTGTAAGGTGAAAAATTGAAATCTGACCTGCTTCTATTATAAAGGCAATAAAGAAAAAGATCCATGCTGTTGCTGTGAGATAAAGGCCATAGGGAGAATAAGGATTAAGGGCTTTAGTTTGCATTTTATCTATCCTCTCATATATCTCTGTTTCATAAAGATTGCAAAGCCTTCTGCTATTTCACTTTTTACCGGAAATGTAAGCTCTGTTGTAATTCTTTCGTTTAATTCGCTAAGTCCACAGATTGATATTTCATTAAAGTCCTTGATGTTAGATTTTTCTTCATGTGCCAGAAGTAGAATTGGCTTTGGCATGCACTCATATCCATCAAAACCTTTGCCAATTATGATTTTAATGAGGTGGCATAACCTCCATAATCTTGCAGTAACTGATTCAAGGCTGTAGTCTGATATATAGAGAGAATCTTCTATTATCTCAATTTTTCCCTCAGCGGGAGACTTTGCTATGACAAATATCCCATGTTTTGATATGACAAGATGCTCAACGTGGAATAGCTCAAAGGTAAAATCATTTAGTATAAAGTAATCATCATTGAGTTGGCTGAGTGTTTCAATTGTTTTGTTTTCATTGCTCAAAAGCCACTGGAATTTGTTTTTATTTACAACTTTTTTCCATGCAAGAGGGTTTATGCGGAAAGAGACAAAAATCATGAGTGAAAGCGCAACTAATGTAATTATTGCAATCCCATAAAGATCTTTTGTTAAGTTCTGAGAACTTACAAGTAAAAATCCAAAGAGCGCAAAGGTTGTTATTGCTATAAAGCTAAGGTGCTTTGGGAATGTCTTTGCTATTTTTTCTTCTGGGTTTCCTTCTATATATGCCATCTCTTCCCTCTTTAATTTTTTAGTAAGTTTTCAGCTTCTCTGCCGTTTTTGGCAGAGAAGCTGTCTGCTTAGGAGGATTTATGTTCTTCTAAAATCATGGTTACTTTTCTTTTAAATGTTCTTCTACTATTTTAGCAATTACCTCTGGAGAATCAAGAGGAAATACTGGTTCTTCCTGAACATAAGCATTTCTCCATTCCTTACCTATATACTGTAAAGCAACAAGGACAAATGCAGCGGCAAGCCCCCATGCTGCCCCACGAGTAGCAGTTATTGCACCTGCAACGCCAGCTATACCAAGGTCATTGAATCCCTTTGACTTGAGAACTCCAACACGGACGCTTACATATCCCTGGACAAGCATTGTTGATGTAAGGCCAACACCAAGTATTGGTTTTACTGTGGCAACTATTGGTGCCAGGAAATATCCAGTCCATGTTCCCCATCTGAAAGAGCCAGCGCCACTGTTTATAGATTCCATAGCCTTTGGACCATTTTTATAACGCTCTGCAACAACAACCTGCATAGCAGCCCACAGAGGTCCGCACATGGAGATATCTGGTCCCAAGATGCTCATGATGAGGTTTCTTCCGCCAAAGATAATGTGAGATCTGTTTGGATTATAGTTAACCTGTTCATCAGGTCTATATTTTTGAGCATCATCAAGAAGAGCCTGGCTCTGTATAACATCACCAAAAACAACTATGTATGCACTTACAATCATAGGAATTGATGATATGAACATATGAGCACTTGGGAATGGTATTGCACCAAGCATTGTGAAGTCTCTGAAGAGAGTTCCAAAATCTGGATTAGAAAAAATTCCATGAATTGAGCTGTAATCTGGCCATGGAATTTCACCGGTCATAGGGCCTACAAATATGGCCAGAGCAAGAGCTGGCATCATGCCAAGGTTGCCGAGGTAGTATGCCCAGCGATGTTTTTTCTTAAAAACCTTAAAGCTCTGTGAGAAAAGGAGATAGAAAGCAAGACCCATACATATAATTATTGTAAGAGGATATGAGTCAAAGCTTTTTAAGCCCTTTCCAGGTGTAAATATCATTATTATTGCTGCAAAGCCTGCTCCAACAAGAATTGCTGATTGAACAGCATTTGGTATGAGCATAATAAACCTTCTGGCAAGTCCTGTTATGCCAAGGAACATGCAGAAAATACCAAAAAGCATTTCAAAGGCTATTAATGCCTGCATGCGCTCTACACCAGGTGCAAAGGTTTCGCAGTATGCAACAAGCAAAGGAATGGCAGGAGTTACCCATCCCGGAACTACCGGATCACCAAAGGTAACATGTGCCAGATATAATGTTCCATTGAGAATTACTATTGCAAGAGCAACCTCAAAGGACATTCCAAGTTTACCTGTAAGCACTGGTATAATGGAAAGACACACAGTGCACATGAGGAGACCTTGAAGATAATCGGCCCACTCAAATCTGTAGTGAATAAACGGAAGCCTTAGTGTCAGCGGCCCCATAGGAATGCCAGGCTGGATTCCGCCATACTCCCTTTCTCTTCTGATACCCATATAGAACTCCTTAATTTATTTATTTTAATATAATAAATCCCCTGTTAAAATCAGATCGCTCTTTTGTAGATTTCAAAGAACTGCCTTGAAAGCTCCTCTCTGAAATCAGGGTGAGCGATCTTTATGAGGGATTTTCCTCGCTCTACAACTGACTTGCCACGCAAATCAGCAACTCCGTATTCTGTTACTATGAAGTGAGTGTCTGCTCTTGGTGTAGTAACAGATGCTCCTTCATCAATGTGTGCAACTATTCTTGAAAGTTTTCCTCCTGCTGCAGTAGAACTGAAAGCAAGGATGGATCTCCCATTTTTTGACCAGGAGGCACCTCGGACAAAGTCAAGCTGCCCACCTGTTCCACTGTATTGCTTATAGCCAATAGTGTCAGATACAACCTGCCCTGTAAAATCCACCTGTAATGCTGAGTTTACAGAAACCATGTTATCGTTTTGAGCTATAACTGATGGATTGTTAACATAATCAACAGGATACATCTCTATCATGGGATTGTTGTTTGCAAATTTATAAAGTCTTTCACTTCCCATGAGGAACGTTACAACCATTTTACCAGGATGAAAGTTTTTCTTTGAGCAGTTGATTACGCCCTTTTCTACCAGTGTCACAACTCCGTCAGAAAACATCTCGCTGTGAATTCCCAGATTTTTTTTGTCTGTGAGAAAGTTAAGTATTGCATCAGGAACCGCGCCAATTCCAAGCTGTAGGCAATCCCCATCATTTATGAGCTCTGCAATGTATTTCCCAATCTTCTCGTCAGTTTCTGTTAGAGTTGGAGGATTAAGAAGAGCTGGGGTTGAATCGCTTTCAACTATGTAATCGATCTCAGAAACATGGATAAAGGAATCCCCATAGGTTCGTGGCATGTTTGGAGTAACCTCTGCAATGACTATCTTTGCGCATTCAGCAGCAGGTTTTGTATAGTCCACAGAAACACCATAAGAACAGTATCCATGCTCATCAGGAGTTGAAACCATTATTAGAGCAACATCCACAGGCAAAACCTTATCTTTGAAAAGAGATGGTATTCTGCTGAAGTGACAGGGGGTAAATATAGCACGCCCCTCGGCAATAGCCTTTCTGGTTGAGGCTCCAGCAAAGAGAGCATTATGTGTAAAGTTTTCTACATATTCTGGATTGCAGTATTCTCCCTTACCAAGAGCTACCATGTGAACAATTTCTACATTTTTATACAAAGAGGCATTGCGGACAAGAGCCTCTACCAGCACTTTTGGTTCGCCAGCTGCGTGTCCAAAAACAACTCTGTCACCGGATTTTATATGCCTCACAGCTTCATCTGCAGTAACGACCTTTTTTTTATAATCATCCATCCACTGCATATAAAACCTCCCTGAATTAATTTTTTCTTAGCATCAAGATCTCATCAATCACTGAATCTGCATCTTCTTTGTTGCAGATAAACCTTATCTTACTATGTTCAACTCCGGTTAAATCCGCACATGCACTTTTGCATCCCATAAAAGCCAGAATGAGATCCACTCCGCTCTCTCTGTAATCAGTAAAAACAACCTCATCTTTGAGAGCTTTTTTTATTTCCAGAGAGGCTGAGATCCTATCAAAAGTAGGATTACAGCCTCCGCAAAATTTAATACCTACCTTAAGCTTATTCCTCAATTCCACAGAGCTTCTTGGCTATCTTTTTCTTTTCTTCCATATTGACTTGACGTGCTATCATGATTCTCTGCGCCTGAGGAGAACCAGCTCCATGCATTGACTCTGTCAGGTATCCTACTGCTGCTGTTCCAAGGGTAATATTTTCTATGAGTCGTAAAATTCTTAGTCTGTTTTCCGTGGAGACATTGGCAACTGCCTTAAAGTATTTTTTAACCCAGTGACCAACCTCAGGAGAATTTAAATCCTCCTCAGAGGGCATTGTAACCATAAGTCCACCTGCGATATCTTGAGCAAGCCTTGCTATCTCATAAGGGAATCTTGTAACGTTTTGCTTGCATACATTTGCAAGGAGTGTATTTACAAGGAAAGTCCCAGATGGCTGTTTTGTCCCTTCAAGGGCACATGCAAGAGAACCGCAGAATAGAGTCTCGTTGAGGTGATTCATTTCGATTATCTTTTCTTTTACATGAGAAGCCTTTGCTGCTCCATTGTACTCTGCTGCAACCTGAGCTGCCCCTATGAGGACATCGCCAACTCCCACCTTACAAGCATAGCTCTGCCTGTGATATGAGGCAAAGTTCTCCACAAGCTCTCCAGCAAATTCATACTCTTTATACATAAAAACTCTTTCCCATGGAACAAATACATCATCAAAAACAACTAATGCCTCATGTCCGCCGTAGTATTGGTTACCCCTGTCCAGTGTGCCTTTTTCTAGTTTCCTTGTGTCACATGACTGTCTTCCATAAATGTATGTTATCCCCTTTGTATCAGATGGAACAGCAAAGGATATTGCATATTCCTTATCCTCTTCTCTCATTGATATTGTTGGCATAACAATAATCTCGTGAGAGTTAACAGCACCAGTTTGATGAGCCTTGGCTCCTCGAACTATAATTCCATCTTCTTTTTCGCTAACTACATGTAAAAATGCGTCCTTGTCTGGCTGCTGGCTTGGAGAAAGGCTTCTATCTCCCTTTGGATCTGTCATGGCTCCATCGCATACCAGATCTTCCTGTTGAACATATTCAAGATATTTCAGGAATCTCTTGTTGTATTCTGTCCCATATTTTTTGTCTATGTTGAATGTTGTAATGGACAGAGCGTTTAAAGCATCCATACCAACACAGCGCTGGAAACAGCATCCTGTTTGAGCTCCAAGGAGCCTTTCCATTTTTGTCTTTTTTACAAGATCTTCTTTGCTTTGATGAATATGAGTAAATCGGTTGATCTTTTTTCCTGTTATGTGAGATGTTGCAGTTAGAAGATCTTCATATTCAGGCATTGCTGCTAAATCATAGGTTAGTTTAACAGCATTCATAGATGGTCTTATAATTGGATCATCAACAACGTTTTCCACTCTCTTGCCAAAGAGATACACTACAAGATTTAGTTTCCTTAAACTCTCTTCATACTCCTTACCTGTTTTCATCAGTCGTGCCTCCTGTTTTTATATTGAAGTTAAAATCTCTTATAGCAGTATCTGTGCCAAAAATATTGAGGAAGGACCCTTTTGGATTTTAATGGAACTTTTTGTTGGATTTATCGTAAAAAGCTATTTTTTATCATTTAAATTATTCTTTTATTTATAATAGAAGAGCTTTTTTAGAATCTCTAAAAGGTCTGTTTTTATTTTATTTTTGTGATGTATTTATGCTTTTTATTTTTTGTTTCAATAATGAAACTAAAAGAAAACCTTTTTAGGGGTTTTTTTTCAGATCTTATTTTTTTTGCTCTTTATAGAGAATTTTTTTTATTATTTAATTATAAAAATTCCATAAAATATAGGGAAGTTCCATTTTCTATGCAATTTTAATTTTTGTTTCATAAATGAAAAAATATTTCATTTATGAAACATGTTTCAATAATGAAATTAATCTCTCTTGCTTATTCCATATTTTGCAGCTCTGCGGACAATTGAAGGGGCACTTATTTTAAGATGCTTTGCCATTTCCCTTGTGGTAGAATATTTTTCGTAAGCCTTTGCAATAAGTTGCTTTTCAAGGATCTCAATAGCTTCTTTAAGAGGTATTACTGTATTTACTCTTATCTCTGAGGTATCTTCCCAGCAATTGGCCTCTGTGCATATATTTTCAGGAAGATCCTTAGTGCTTATTACATCCTCCGGGCACATCACAACAAGCCGTTCAATGAGATTGCGAAGCTCCCTTATGTTTCCTGGCCATGAGTATCTTTCAAAGGCGTCAATAACATCAGGGGACAATCTCTTTGTCATCTTATAATTTTCATTGAATAGCTTGAGATAGTAAGATGTTATAAAGGATATATCCTCTTTTCTTTCCCTCAGGGGTGGAATTGATAGAGGCACTACATTTAGCCTGTAATAGAGGTCTTCCCTAAATTTTTTTTCATTTACCATCTCCATCAGGTCTTTGTTCGTGGCAGCTATAATCCTGACATCAAATTGTCGGAATTTTAATCCTCCTACGCGGTTAAATTCTTTATGTTGTAAAACTCTTAAGAGCTTGGCCTGAAGATCATAGGGAAGCTCTCCTATTTCATCAAGAAATAATGTTCCCTTATCCGCCATTTCAAAGTAACCCGGCTTCCCCCCTTTTTTTGCTCCTGTAAATGCTCCCTCTTCGTATCCAAAAAGCTCTGACTCAATGAGATTTGCAGGGATTGCTCCACAGTTGACCTTTATAAAGGGCATGTCATGCCTGTGACTATATTTGTGTATTATACTTGCAACTAAATCTTTTCCTGTACCAGATTCCCCTGTGATTAAAATTGTGGAATCAACCTTTGCAAGGCGCATTGCAAGATCTATAATTTCATTCATCTTCTCAGATCCAACAATCATGCCATCAATGTTGCGGAAGTTCTTAATCCGAAGAGAGTTTAGCTCTTTGCGATATTCCTCTGTCATTCTTTGAGTTTCTTCAAGTGTCTGCTGGAGTCTATGAAGGTCAGTTATATCTCGCACACTGGTTACAACTCTGAATATATTTCCATTCTCATCAAATACTGGCTTTCCTGTTGCAAGGAGTGTTTTACCGCTACTGGTCTTTTGCAATATGCTAACAGTTTCGCGTTTTTCTATTACAAGCAAGGTTACAGATCTGGAATATGTTCCATTGGCAACAAGTTCACGCATATTTTTACCATAGAAGTTGGAGGTATCCAGCTCTGCAATTGTATCATAGGCCCTGTTTATTCGCAAAACATTGGCATTTCCATCACAGACAAAAATTCCGTCAGATGAAGATTCTATGATTGCATCCAGCTCTCTGTTTAATTCTTTTACAGATTCCAGTTCGTTAATGATTTTTTCTAAAGCGTCAATATCTGTTAATGAAGAGACAGCTCCTATTATTGTTCCCTCTGAAAACACAGGATATCTGCTGCAAAGGTATGATTTGTTTTTTATTGTGATTTTTTCTATTGGTGGCGTATCTCCTGTTTTAACAATATCCATGAGGTTTATTTCAGGGAATAGGTTTGAAAATTTCTCACCAAGAGCTTCCTGTTGTGTTAGTCCAAATTCTTCAGAGGCTTTTCTGTTTACAAGATTAATATTGCCATTATTATCTATGGATATTATAGCGTTATTTGATGAATTGAGTATTGCATTTATAAAATTTTTTGCTGCACGGTATGAATCATGGTATGTCCGAACAAAATCTGGAATTGATATTACTCCCACAGGCTTGTTATTTTCTACTACAGGCAAAAAACCATGCCTAAAGTAAAATCTGTCTTCCACCTCATCATCTGGATGACCACATATTACATTTCGTGTCATAAGTTCTTCCACAGGAGTGTTTAGCGGGATGCTGTTTTTAACAGCCTTAAAGACGTGATTTTTTGTAAAAAGCCCAAGTATTGTGCTGTTTTCATCAATGACAACTGTTGCATCTATTTTAAGGTCGCTAAAAACTTCACAGGCTTTTTGAAGTGAGTCTGTTGGCTTCAGGAAATGGATTCTGTTACTGCAGAGAAAATCCCTGACTTTCATAAGAACCTCTCTTTTGTCAAAAATGATAAATTATACCCTTTTAGTCAATTTAAAAAAATGAAGTTCCTTGTCCATTGGAGGTATTTAATGTTTTGGCTTTATTTTGCACTAAAAAGTATTTTTGCAATTGACTTATCAATTTTTATGTGTAAATTAATTACATACTTCCAAAAGAAAGTGAGGTTTTTCAATATCGCAGGCAGGTTCTTTCTTTTATAAGATTTTTGAAAGAGAAAGGAGCTACAGTTTTATTTTCATCAGAAAATAGTGCTGAGGCTCCTGATGAGGATCTGCAATTTTTAAGCGATGGTATTATCTGTCTTGATAATTCTGTTGGCTTCCGCAGGGTTTGCGTTACAAAATTCAGAGGTTCTAATTTTCTTTCAGGCTGGCATTCCATGAGAATTACAAATCATGGGGTGAGAATTGCTCCACGGCTTATACCTGAAGAGCATATGAAATCCTTTTCTCCTGAGATAATTGGTTCTGGTATACCAGAACTTGATGAACAACTCAATGGCGGCCTTGAGCGAGGGACAACAACCATTATTTCCGGACCAACAGGTGTGGGCAAAACCACTCTTGGGCTTCAGTTTATGAAAGAGGCTGCAGGCAGAGGGGAGCGTTCCGTCGTTTTCACCTTTGAGGAAGAACCAGAGATTATGCTTCGCAGAGCTGAGTCTGTCCATATTTCTGCAAAGGCAATGATTGACAAAGGAACTCTTGAGATAATAAAAATTGAACCTCTCAAAATAACAGCTGATGAGTTTGCATTACTTGTGAGGGAACAGGTAGAAAAGTATAAGACAAGGATTGTGATGCTTGATAGTGTTTCTGGCTATTCTCTTACTGTGCAGGGAGAAAATATGGCAGCGCAACTTCATGCCCTTTGCAAATATCTTCAGAATATGGGTGTTGCCACTTTGCTTGCAACAGAGACCAATAGCATTGTTGGTGATTTTGTAGTGACAGACGTTGGTTTTAGCTATCTGGGTGATAATATTATATTTTTGCGTTATATAGAAATAGAGGGTCAGCTTCGTAAAGCAATAGGTGTGCTTAAAAAGAGGCTGAGCGATTTTGAAAAAAATTTGAGGGAATTTGAGATTTCAAAATACGGTATAAAGGTTGGGAAGCCCCTTTCGAATTTGAGAGGGATTCTAACAGGGACGCCAACCTTTGACGAATCTCACAAGGTATAATCTTGTGAGTCATGTTTTAAAAATTTTTATAGCAGGCAAGAATAAAATGAATAATAAAATGCTTGCTGACTTTATAACAAAATCTGGCTTTGAGACACAACTTGTTGACCTGGACAGTGAGTTGTCCAGATCTGAAATTCAAGATGGGCTTCTGTTGATTGACATAGGTGGCTTCAGTCAGGATATATGGGATGTCATTTCTCTGTGTAAAGCAACTGGTGTTTCTGTAGTACTTTGTATACCTCAGGGGAATAGCTCTTTAAAAAAACAGAGCTTTGAAAGTGGGGTCCTGGCTGTTTTGGAAAAACCAATTAAAACAGCAGAGCTTATGGCTATTATAAAATCTGTGAGAGCGTAAATGTTTATGGATTCTCTTTGGATTATGATGGCAGATGCAAGGAATAGAGAGCTTATAGGTGAACTTTTGTCTACCCGTTATAATGTTGATTTTCCTGAAGAAGGCGAGATCTCCAATAAAGAAATTTCTCTGTGTATAATCGATGGCTATAATATCACTAAGAATTATGAATCGATTGCCAATCTAAGAGAGATGAATAAGGACGTTCATCTCCCTTTACTTCTTGTTACGAGTAAAGAAGAAGTAGGCTTTCTTACAAATAATTTATGGAAGATTATAGATGATATTTTATATATCCCGGCATCAAAAGCGGAGGTCTTTGCAAGGGTTGAGGTTTTGCTTCGAGTTAGACGTCTTTCTATGGAGGTGCTCAGATTAAAAAATTTACAACTCAGTGATACCAGAAAAAAACTTCAGCTTACTGAAGAGAAGTTCAAACTTTTGGCTGATAATGCTCAAGATATAATTTATAGATATGAGCTTTATCCGGAGGAGATTTTTTCTTACATAAGCCCTTCTGTTGAAAGGATTACTGGCTATTCCCCTGAAGATTTTTATAAAGATTATAATTTACGAATGACTATAGTCAAAGAAGAGGATAGAGATTTACTTAGCTATAAGTCTTGTGATGATATAAAAAAGCCTGTAATTCTTAGAATGATTAAGAAAAATGGAGATGTTATTTATACTGAGCATCACAATTCCCCTGTTTATGATAGAGATGGCAGGCTTATTGCTATGGAGGGCATTATAAGAGATGCCACTGAAAGAGAAGAGTTTTTGAAAAAAATTCAGCATGATCTTGAAGAGAAAAAAGTTCTCATAAGAGAATTATATCATAGAACAAAAAATAATATGAATGTAATCATATCTTTGCTGAATTTAAAAGCAGAATCATTTGAAAGTGATGTAATTCAAAGTTTTGTCCAGGATATGAGCCTTAAGATTTATTCAATAGCAATGGTGCATGAAAAGTTATATCAGTCCCAGGATTTGACAAATATCTCCTTTGATGAGTATATAAGGGATCTATCAACATCTCTGGCTGAATGTTTTGATATGAGTGATAGAGGAATTGTTTTAAAATTTGATCTGGATCCGGTAAATATTTCTTTTGATATAGCAGCCCCCTGCGGGCTTGTTATCAATGAAATTATATCTAATGCTTTTAAGCATGCCTTTACAGGAAGAGACTCTGGAGAGATATTTTTTTCTTTGAAAGATATTAAAGATGGATATTTAAAATTAGAAATTAGTGATAATGGTATTGGAATGCCAGAGGATTTAAATTCAAGGATGTATGAAAATATTGGCCTACAGACTATAAAAGCCATTATTGAAAATCAACTTGCCGGGAAAATGAATATTATATCAGAGCAAGGAACAAAATTTATTTTTATTTTTTCAAAAAATGTATATAAGTCAAGGATATGAAGATTCAAAATATAATGATAGTTGAAGATGAGGCTATCCTTGCTATGGATCTTCAACACTTTTTAAAGAGAGAGGGCTACAACGTAGAAGGAGTATTTGCAGATGGCAATAGGGCCCTTGATTTTTTTGTTAGTAGTGGAAATCTTGATCTGGTAATTACTGATATTTATTTAAGTGGTGAGCTTGATGGCATAGAAATGGCAAAGGTGATTATGAGGAGAAGTAATGTCCCAGTTATATTCATAACAGGCTATAGAGACTTTTTAACTATATCAAAACTAACAGAGATAAATCCTGCTGCTATAATTTTTAAACCCATACATAATCATGACATTATTCGTCATATTCATAATCTCTCGGTATCTCTTTAGTAATTTACTTTTCAACAGCACATAAATATTTTTTTCTTGTTTTTTTTTAATAAGCAATAAGACTTCTCTTCCAGAGTTATAAGATAAAGGCAATAGATTTTTTATGAGAATAATACATACAGATATTATTAAGAGAGAAGCCAAGAGGCTTATTTATGACTGTAGCTTTTTTGTCCCTCCTGAGATAAAAGAGATTTATAGCATGATGCTTACGGAGGAGGATGCGCCTCTTGCGCGGCAGAGTCTTTCTATAATTCTGGAGAATGGAGAAATTGCCTCAAGGGAAGAAATACCTTTATGTCAGGACTGTGGATCTGTTATTTTTTTTCTTGAGATAGGTCAGGATGTTCATATTGAAGGTTCTTCTCTTTATGATGCTTTGAATGAGGCTGTTGCCTGTGCCTATCAGAAGCATTATTTACGCAAATCCATAGTGTCAGATCCTTTGCGAAGAGTTAATACAGGAACAAATACTCCTTCTTTTATCCATATTGACATAGTTGATGGTGATAAAATATCTCTTCATGTCCTCTTAAAAGGAGGTGGCTCAGAAAACGCAAGTGCACTTAGAATGTTTCGGCCTACTGATTCTATTGACTCTATAATCTCTTTTATTGAAGAGGTTATTGTAAAAGCAGGCCCCAATCCATGTCCCCCAATTTTTCTTGGTATTGGTATAGGAGGCACAGCTGATGTAGCAATGGTAAATTCCAAGAAGGCATTGCTAAGGCCTATTGATGCTCCCCACTGCGATCCCTTTTATGCAGAGCTTGAGGAGAGAATAAAGGTTACTTTAAACAAGACAGGAGTTGGCCCTCTTGGCTTTGGCGGTAAAAATACTGTTGCAGCTGTTTTTATAAAAGAGGCACCAACTCATATTGCCTCTCTGCCGGTGGCTCTTAATCTTAACTGTCATTCCTTTAGAAAGGGGGGAATTGTTATTTAATGGAATGGATAAAGATACAAACTCCTATTGATGATGAGACAATCTCCTCTCTTAAAAAAGGAGATCTTTGCCTTATATCTGGAAGAATAATTACGGCAAGGGATAAAGCCCACGAAAGAATAGAGGATTTTTTAAAAGAAGGAAAAGCTCTGCCTTTTGATCTTAAGGGGGAGCTCATTTATTATGTTGGACCTACTCCTCCAAAGGAAGGTATGGTAATAGGTTCTGCAGGGCCCACCACATCTTCACGCATGGATCCTTTTTCTGAGATAATGCTTTCCCTTGGCATTAAGGCTATGATGGGGAAGGGAAGGCGGGATGAGACTACAAAAAAACTCCTTGTAAAATATAAGGCTATCTATTTTGCTACCTTCGGAGGGGCTGGAGCCTATTTAAGCAAGAGGATTAAATCTTCCAGAATAATCGCCTTTGAAGATCTTGGACCTGAGGCTGTTTATGAACTTTTGGTTGATGATTTCCCAGCAGTTGTTGCAATAGATAGTAAAGGTGATGATATTTATGAAGTTAAATTTTGACAGCACTTATAGCTTTGAGGATTTTAAAAAAGAAATAATCAATAAGCTTAGCTCAAGGAATAAAAGAAGCATTGATTTTCCTGATTTTAGAAAATCAGCAGTGCTGATGCTTTTTTTGGAAAAGAATAATTCCCCCCATGTTGTTCTTACTGTTCGTAGCGACAAGGTTTCTACTCATAAGGGTCAGGTAGCTTTTCCTGGAGGTAGCCACGATGAAGATGATAAAGATTTTCTGGAAACAGCTTTGCGGGAGACCTATGAGGAGATTGGACTTCACCAATCCCTTATTGAGATTTTAGGAGAATATGATGAGTATATTTCCATCATGGGATTTCATGTTTATGTTTTTGTTGGTGCCCTAAAGGATATACCAGAGTATAATATCTGCGAAGATGAGATAGCCGAGCTTATAGAAGTGCCATTCTCTTTGTTTTATAATGAGGAATATACAAAAACAGAAAGAGTTCTCTATGATGGAAATGAATACGATGTTTATTACTATGATTATAATGGAATTACAATATGGGGTATGACTGCACGCATTCTTACTGATTTTTCAAGAAATGTATGCAAAAGCTGATCTTTCTTGTAATAATTTATTGACACTTGCATCTAACTGTTCTTATGTTTTTGATTGTATAATTTTAATTTAAAAAAATATCCGGAGAGACAGATGTATAAAATTTTTTCTCAGAGGAAGTTTCATCTCTTTTTGATTACTTTTTTTACTGGTTTATTTTTGGGTTTGAATTTTTCTCATATAGCCAGAGCGAATTCATCAGCTCAGAAGTATCTTGAATATTTTCATCAGGTATATCAGCTTATAGTAAGCGAGTATGTTGAAGAGCCAGACAACAAAACTATTTTCTTTGGTGCAATAAAAGGGATGATCTCTTCTCTCGGGGATCCTTTTACCAGAGTTCTTGATGAAGAGGCAAGCTCTCAGCTTCAGGAGATGACCACAGGAAAATTTGTGGGGATTGGTATTGAAATAGCTGTTCGCGATGGTGAGATAGTAGTTGTAGCTCCAATTGATAACTCTCCTGCAATGAAGGCAGGGATTGAGCCTGGAGATGTTATAACAAGGGTTAATAATGAAATTATAAAAGATAAAAATCTTGAGGATGTTTTAAAAAATATCAAAGGCCTTCCTGGCACAAAGGTTTCTATCACAATAAGGCGTGATGGCTTTGATGAGGAGATCACCTATGATATCGAAAGAGCTCCTATAAAAATAGAAAGCACAGAATTTGCAATAATAGATGATTATAAAACTGGATACCTGCAGATTAAAACCTTTGGCAATGATACAGCAAATGATGTGCGCAAGGCCATTGATTTCTTTAAATCAAAAAAGATTGATAAGCTCATTATAGATTTGCGTTTTAATCCTGGTGGATTGCTTAATGCTGCAGTGGATATTGCTGATTTTTTCCTTGATAAGGGCAAGGTAATAGTTTCTACAAAGGGGAGAGGTAGCAATGCCCAGGAGAATTTTTTCAAGGCTGTAAATCCTCAGGTCTATTCAGGGAAGATTGTTATTCTTGTAAACAAAGGAAGTGCCTCTGCTTCCGAAATTTTAAGTGGCGCCTTAAGGGATAATAACAGAGCTATTCTTGTGGGAGAAAAAACTTTTGGCAAAGGCTCTGTGCAAAAGACTTATTCTCTTGATAAGGATTTAAGTGTTGCCATAACTGTTGCAAAATACTATACCCCTTCAGGTGCTATGATCCATGGCAAGGGTATAGGTCCAGATAAAGAGGTGCCTTTTATAGATATTCCAGAATCAGAGAACGAGTATCTTAAAAAGCTCAGTAAAGAGAAGATATTGACTGACTTTGTTACTGTAAAAACTCAGTATAATGAGGCAACTAAAGTTGAATTCCATAAATTGCTTTCAAGCCGTAACATAAAGCTTTCTGACAGGACTGCTGATTTGATTTTAAAGAGAGAGATTAACAAATATCATAAATCTCTGCCATACGATCTGGAATTTGACAATCAATTACTCACTGCGTTGGAGATATTAAAATAAGCCGTGAAAGAAAAATCTATAATAGGACTTGGACTTGAAAGCTCCTGTGATGAAACATCTGCAGCAATTGTTGCAGATGGGAAGGTTATACTGGCAAATATAATAAACAGTCAGATTGACCTTCACAGTGACTACTCAGGAGTGGTGCCGGAGATTGCATCAAGAGCTCATCTTGAAAATATAAACATAATAATAGAAGAGGCCTTAAAAACAGCTGGGATCTCTTTTTATGATCTGGACTATGTTGCTGCCACAAACAGGCCAGGGCTTATTGGGTCCTTATTGATTGCTTTGCAAAGTGCAAAGGCTATATCCTTTACTTTGAATATACCTCTTGTTGCAATAAATCATCTGGAGGCTCATTTATATGCACCATTTCTTGAAGGAAATGAATTGAGCTTTCCTTTTATTGGCCTGCTTGTCTCTGGTGGCAACACTGCCTTGTATAAGGTTATAGCTCCAGGGCAGATGCAGTTGCTTGGGAAGACCGTTGACGATGCAGTGGGGGAGGCCTTTGATAAGGTATCAAAATATCTTGGATTGGGCTATCCAGGAGGTCCTGTCATTGAGAAAATTGCAGCCTCTGCCACTGAGAGAAAACTAATATTTCCAAAGATTTTGCCAGATCCCGGAGATAGACGCTTTTCTTATTCAGGTATAAAAACTGCTGTTATAAATTATCTCAAGAGCAATCCGCAATGCGATATCAGTGAGGTTGCCTATGCCTTTCAGGAAAGAGCTCTGGAAATTCTTGTCAGAAGGCTTTTTGATTCAGCAAGAGAACTTGGTATAAAGACATTGGTGGTAGCTGGTGGAGTTGCTGCGAATGGACGCTTAAGGGAAATGATTTTATCAGAGCTTAGGCCTGATGAGAGGGTTATGTTCCCCTCTCCTAAACTCTGCACAGATAATGGCGCTATGATTGCTGGTCTGGCTTATCATTATTTTATGTCAGGGAAATTTGATTCCCTCAATTGTGATGTTATGTCGAGAGTTTAATGGGGAAAGCATAAGAGCGATATGAATTTTGCAGAGGAAAAAACTCCCGCAGGCTTTACATTGAAGATAATGTATAGCAAGATGAAGTTCCTTGTTTTTAATAACAAGGGAGAATCGGTATTTGCTGATAAAGAAGGGAGAACACTGCTTCATCGAATGCCAAACATTGTATTTGTTGGGTCCACCTTTGAGATTGAAAGAGACTATGACAGGGAATTTTTTCTTCTCAAGGTGAGGAATAACCACATAGTGCTTCCTTATAGGGATATAGTTGAAAAGAAGCGAAAATTCATTTTTATAAATTATTTCTCAACAGTGGATTTAATACCTGCAATTATTACTCATATCAGGGGATATTCATCAATGCTTAAAAACATTGCCCCTAATATAGAGATTGATTATCTTATATATGATGAGACAATTACAGATATAGAGATTTCTGTTCTTGTAAGCAGATATAAGCCCTTTGAGTTGATAAATGCCTCAAAGAAAAAATCGGAAATTGCTGCACCAGAAACCAGGGAAATTCCAAAAGAGCTTGACCTTGTAAACATAAACACAATGTCTGATAATGCTCTATTCCTTGCATCTTTTCATCTCAAAAATATGGCTCTGTCAAATCTCAATCAGTTGCTTCTGGACTTTGAAATACCAGCCTTTGATGCTCAGTATATCATTCACAGAATCAATGATATCTTAGAGGGGAAAAGCGCAGAGGATTTAGTTATAAATAGATCAATGTTGATTGATTTAAAGAATTCCTTTGAATTTTATCTTGCTTTGATAGAGAGAGATGAAGACAAGATTAAAAATATTCTGTCCGCAGAGACTGATGCGAAAAAACTCGCCCCCTATAGAACTCTGATCTCCAAGGTAAGAGCAATGAATCCAGGAAAGGAAGGACAGCTTCTTTACACTGAATATGAGAATATGCTCATCGATAGAATTGAAGAATTAAAAAATTCTGCCAGAATTTAAAAAAAATTTTTTATTTCACCGCACACTTTTCGTTTTACCTTAAAGAAGGGACTTGCTAAGATGCCATTTAGCTTTGATTTTTAATCAGAGTAAATTTTTTATTTAGTGGGGGATTTTTTTGAAAAGAATAATTGCAATAATATTAATTTTATTTTTCTCCATACCTTCTTTTTCTTTTGATGGGCTCTACTTAGTTGCTTTCACAGATCCAGAGGGCATAAGGAAGAGGGAATCTTTACCAGAGGAGATAATGATTCAGGAGATTAATTTATGTAAAGAAAGTTTTTACGGAGCCTTTTACGATATATCATCAATCCCCTTTGCAAAGGCCCTTATATCTGCAAAAAAAAGAGGAGTTGAGGTTTTGCTTGTTACAGATAGCGATAATTTTTCTGGAAAGGCAATAGAGATGATTGTCGAGGCAGGAATACCTGTTGTTACAGATGAAAGGACTGCTTTAATGCACAACAAGTTTGCAATTATTGATAAAGAGATTATATGGACAGGTTCAACAAATGTTACAGAAAATTGTTTTAAGCGTAATAACAATAATTCAATATTCATTAAGTCCCATGAACTGGCTGAGATATATAGAGCTGAATTTGAGGAGATGTTTATTCATGGAGTTTTTGGGAATAAAAAAGAGTATGGAGCTTTTGCCTCTGTCCGCAATAAGTATTATGTTCGACTTGGAGATATTAATATCAATGTGTATTTTTCTCCAGAAAACAACGTTGAGAGGATAATAGATGAAAGACTAAAAAAGGCTAAGAAATCAATAAGGTTTATGGCATTCTCTTTTACCTCTGATAAAATAGGCGAAACAATGATAGATAAATATAAAAGTGGTGTTATTGTTGAGGGGGTTTTTGAAAAGAGAGGAACAAAGAGTGAACACTCAGAGTTTACCAAGATGTTAATTGAAGGGGTGCCAGTTGTTGCAGACGGCAATAAAAAGATTATGCACCATAAGGTTATAATAATTGATGATTATAGGGTTATAACAGGGTCTTTTAATTTTTCTGAGAATGCAGATAAGAAAAACGATGAAAATATCTTAATAATTGATGATGAGGCAGTAGCCAAAATATATTTGAAGGAATTTCAGAGAGTATACCAGAGGGGTAAAGATGGAAGAAAGCATGGAAGATAATTTTATGTATAAGCTCCCTATCCAAAAGTGTATTGAAGGGGTAAGTGTAAGGGAGCTTTCTGATGTGGAATTGCTTGCAATTATTATAGGCACAGGGACAAAGGAGAAGGATGTTATGGATCTCTCCGCATGGATTTTGAAAAAGTGGGGTGGGCTCAATCCAATCTCTAAACTGGGCCTTCGGGAGCTTGCTGGAGAAAAGGGTATTGGATTCACAAAAAGCGTGAGACTCCTTGCTGCATTTGAACTTGGAAGAAGAGCTATTTCAAAAATTCCATTTTGGGCATATCTGCCAACCCCTTTGCATGTATGGGAATATCTTCTTCCAGAAACAGCAGGTCTTCAAAGGGAGGAATTTCGGGTTTTGGTGCTAAACAGCAAAAATATGTTAATAAAAAAGACTCTTGTTTCAATGGGGACTATTACAGAGGCGATAGTTCATCCGAGGGAGGTCTTTAGAGATGCTATAAAAGAAGGGGGCTGTGGTATAATAGTTGTTCATAATCATCCTTCTGGTGTTACAGATCCATCCCCTCAGGATATTAACACTACAAAGAGACTTATTGAGGCAGGAAAGATTATCGGAATACCGCTTCTTGATCATATTATTGTGACAGATACGTCTTTTTTTAGCATGAAAGAAAATGGTATTATCCCATGAAAAATTAAAGAGCTGCTTGACAGGCTTTGCCTTTAATCTATATTAAATATTAAAGTCTAAGATTTTTGGAGAGGTTTTCTATGGCCTGTAAAGTGAGATCTTTTTTAATACTTTTAGTAGCTATTATTTTTTTTGATTTATCCTGGATAAACCTTTCGGGGGAGTCACTTTCTTATAAAGAATTGATCCAACCCGGAAAGTGGCTTAAGAATATATCTGTGCCCATTGATTATGAAGGAGAGAGCTCTTCTGCAAAGATTCAGATCTATTTTCCAAAGGATTATGAGTTTGGGAAATATTACAGAACGGTTATAGCTCTTCATCAATATGGAGAGAGAGAAAACGATTGGGAGACAAGCACCTCTATAGCCTCTATTGCTAATAAATATAATATGGTCATTGTGTGCCCTTCCATGGGTAGATCTCTTTATGAGACAAAATATTATCCAGAGACTTCTTATAAGTGGAATATTATTCCCGGTGGAAAATTTATAGGTGAGACACTCATCGCTTTTCTTCAGAATAATTTTAGACTTGCGACAAAAAGAGAAGGCACAGGGATTATGGGTGTAGCAGTAGGAGCCCATGGCGCTATTTTGGTTGCTACAAATTACAGCAATAAGTTCGGCGCTGCAGCAGGGATCTCAGGATTTTATGATCACTCTACCATGCAAAATAGCAGAATGGTTGAAAGCATCTATGGACCATACAAGAAGAACAGTCAGAGATGGGAGGATGAGGATAATCCACTTAAGATGGCTGAAAATCTTAAAAATGTTAAGGTTTATATATATCATGGCATAAAGGGTGATGCCTTTAATATAATGCAGTCTCAGCTTATGGCCATAAGATTAAAGCAATTGGAAAAAAAGGATCCTTCATACAGCGTTATATATAGAGAGGGCAAAACAAATGGTTATGGATGGCTTTACTGGAGAGCTCAGGTTGAGCCTGTGATGGAGTTTATGGACAGCAGTCTTAAATAGTTTATACTTTGCAATTGTATATAACAGAGTTAAACTCTGCTATATACAATCTTACCATTGCATAGGGTGTATTCTACAGAACCGTATAATTCCATTCCCATAAAGGGTGTGTTTTTGCATCTGGATTTTATGAAGTTTTTGTCTATGAGTATTTTTTTATCGGGATTGATTATTGTAATATCCCCATGAGCTCCTACAGCAATAGTTCCTCTATCAAGATTTAATATTGCAGCTGGATTACATGTTACCTTAGAAAAAGCATCGATATAAGAGAAATTATTGTTTCTAACAAGCTCTGTAATTATTAAAGGAACAGCTGTTTCAAGCCCAATTATTCCAAAAGGTGCATATTCCATTTCTTGCATTTTTTCACTTGGGGAATGAGGAGCATGATCTGTTGCAATACAATCAATTGTTCCATCTCTTAAACCCTCTATAATCCCTTTGCGATGTTCCTCAGTCCTCACTGGAGGATTCATCTTTGCCATTGACATCTTCTCTTCAATAATATCATCTGTTATAGAAAAGTAGTGCGGCGCTGTCTCGCATGTAATTTTTATTCCGTCTTTTTTTGCCCGCCTTATTAGCTCCACAGAACCAGCTGATGATATATGGCAAAAGTGCAATCTGCCACCTGTAAGCCTTGTAAGGAGAATATCTCTGCTAACCATAACCTCTTCTGCCTCACAGGGTATGCCCTTAAGGCCAAGTCGTGTGGAGTTAAGTCCTTCATTCATTAATCCTTCATCTGCAAGGAGTGTATCCTCTGCATGGGAAAGAATCGGGACATTAAACATTCTTGCATATTCAAGAGCCCTTCTCATTACAATTGAGCTCATCACTGGCCTGCCGTCATCTGTAAAGGCAACAGCTCCACCTTTGACCAGTTCTCCCATTTCTGAGATCTCTTCCCCTTTAGCGCCCTTGGTTATTGTTGCAGCAGGAAAAACGTTTATTGGACCCTTAGCAGCTTCCATTATTATAAATCGCACCAGTGCTTGGTTGTCAATAACTGGTTTTGTATTTGGCATGGTGCAAACAGATGTAAATCCACTCTTTGCAGCTATTTGTGATCCACCGATAATTGTTTCAACATCTTCTCTGTCAGGCTCTCTAAAGTGGACATGCATGTCTATGAGACCTGGAAGCACAAGGCAGCCTGTAGCATCAATTACAGTATCACCGTCCTTTGGATGTATATTATGATCGATTGTTGCAATAAAGCCGTCTTGTAAAACTAAATCTAATTTATCATCAAGCCCTGTAGCGGGATTAATAACTCTTCCGTTTTTAATCACGATTTTCATTTTGATATATCTCCTTCTTCATCCTGAAATGGTGCTCCCCCTGCCAGGAGATAAAAAACAGCCATTCGAACTGCTACTCCATTTGTAACCTGTTCATTGATTATTGAATTTGGATGATCTGCCACTGCATCGTCAATCTCAATTCCTCTGTTCATTGGTCCGGGGTGCATTATAATGACATCTGATTTACATTTTGAGAATCTCTCCTCGGTGAGGGCATAGAGAAGATTGTATTCACGGATTGATGGGAATAGAGAGCCCTTTTGCCTTTCTCTTTGAATTCTTAGCATATTGACGACATCTAATTCAGGCAATAATTCGTCTAAGTTATATGTCATATCAACTCCATATTGCTTGAATTCATCAGGCAGCAGAGTAGGTGGCCCACAAAGGGTTACCTTTGCTCCAAGTTTCTGGAATGCTATTAAATCAGATCTGGCAACCCTTGAATGCTTGATGTCTCCTATTATGCCAATGTGCAGTCCTGCAAGTGTCTCCCTTTTTTCGAGAATGGAGTATGTGTCAAGTAGAGCCTGAGTTGGATGTGCATGAAAACCATCTCCACCATTTATAACTGAGGCATCAATATTTTTAGATAAAAAATGCGGCGCTAAAGACGCCGCATGCCTCATAACAATATAATCTGCCTTCATGGCTTCAAGAGTCCGCACAGTATCAATAAGGGACTCACCCTTTACCACACTGGATGTTGTTACAGGAACATTGATGGTGTTTGCAGAAAGCATCTTTGCTGCAAGCTCAAAGCTAAGCCTTGTCCTTGTTGAGGGCTCGTAAAAAAGAGTGCAGACAGTTTTGCCCCTTAAAACAGGAACTGTCTTCACATCCCTTGTAAAAACATCTTTAAAATATTTAGCTGTTTTGCAGATGAGTAAAATTTCATCCTTTGAAAGAGATTTGATATCAAGGAGATCTTTTCTGTTTAACGCATTCATGATTTTATTAGCTCCGATATTAAAAAAATGTCAATGCTTTTTGGATAAAAACTGTTAAATTCAACAAAGGAGTGCAAGAGAAAAAAATGTCAGCCTGTAAAAAGATAATAATTTATCCCCCTTCTCGATAATAATGAGAAGCTCAAAATTTTTTTAGGAAATTAAATTGTAAACATCAATACTTTCCATGTTCAATTTCGTAAGTTTTAAAGTATTTTAGCTCAGGATATTGATATGCCAGATACCTTTCAACAGGTGGCATGAAGGTATAACCTACCATGTATTTTAAAACCTTTTTACCTGTAAATTTCTCAACTCTCTGGCACATCTTAATAAATCTGTCTATATCCTTCTTGCCTGGCTGAGCCTTGCACTCCCCAATGACAAGAACCTCCTCTCCATCCTTTATGCCTTCAGTATATAAATTTATCTCATCAAATTTATCAACATCATATTCAATATTCTGCCTCAAAATAGTGTTCTCTGGCTCAACAGCAAATACCTTTTTGACAAACCTATCTATATGAGGATACAGCTTATCTTCTATACCGTATCCAACAGCCATGGAAAGACCACCAAGTTGAACCTCAATATTATCCACACGCTTAATTAATTTAGTAAGAGTCTCTTCAGTCTTCCTTTGTGCCTCAGCAAGCTCATTGACTCGTTCCTCTGTTTTCCTTTGAGCTTCAGCAAGCTCATTAAGGCGTTCTTCAGTTTTCTTCTGTGCCTCAGCAAGCTCATCCATTCGTTTTGTGAGAGCATCAAGGCGCTCTTCTGTTTTCCTTTGCGCTTCGGCAAGCTCTTCCATTTTGACTTCTGTCCGTTTCTGAGCCTCAGCAAGCTCATTGACTCGCTCCTCTGTTTTCCTTTGCGCTTCAGCAAGCTCTTCCATTTTGACTTCTGTCCGTTTCTGAGCCTCTGCAAGCTCTGCAACTATACTTTTTAGCTCATTAAACTCTGTCTTTGTAACTGTATTTGCAAGATCATCGTGCATCTTCGCAAGAGTTTTTGTGATTGCCCTTGCTGGAGCATCTCCAAGGCTAACACTTAACTCCTCATATATAGAAAAGGTATCTAACATATAGCTAATTTAACCTCTTTTTTGTCTGTTGATATTATATCTACACACAGATTAAAATTCAATTATATTTCTGGTAAATATTAGTTTATAATGTTACAGTTGCTCCTTAAAGTTGCTATTATAGGCAAAATTCTTCTGTAGAGTATCCCTTATTCTTTGCAAAATCTTATCCTCAATCCTTTTTATATGATATCTTGATATGTTATGCTCTTTTGATATATCTTTTATTTTCTTCCCATAGAATCTCTGGTAAAAAATATTCCTCTCCCTAAATGGAAATGACTCAATAACATCACTTATAGTGCTTAAAACTTCACCTTCTATTATAATTTCGCTGACATCTAAATCTACAAAATCCCATTCAACAAGCACTATCTCTTGCTTTTTTTGCTCCTTCTGCTCCAATCTATAATAATCAATTATCATATTCTTTGCAGCTTTAAATAGATAGGCTTTAACCTTCTCATTACTGCCAGATGGTATATTCTTGTTTTTATAAATTCGCAGAAATATATCATGAGTTATATCCTCTGAGAGATAGAGGTCATTAACACTTGAGTAAACATATCTTAAAACATTAACAAAATATTCTTTATAAAACTCTTCGAAAGAAGAGTCAAAATTATCTTTTTTATCCATACTTACTCCATTAATTGCCCTTTGTGTGGCAATTCTATGTGTAAATTGCAGAAATTATCATTTAGAGTTTTTTGTATATATTTTATAAGATTATTAGTGTTAGTGTTTAATTTTGACTATATTTTTTCAAGAATTATTTATAAAAATGTAAATTTTAGTGCATCTTTCAATCGGAAAATGGTTTTTTATGTTCAGAAGATATTTTTATGGATCAATTTTTTTATTTCAAAATATCATAGTAAAAAGTATGAAGCATTCATAAAGTATGTAGTCACTATTATTTTGCAGGTAACCAGACCAGAGTAAGTTTCATTCTTTTTGCCTTTCTTGCTTAAAGATAAGAATATCCCTCTAAATGGCATGTCAGTCATTTATATAGGAGTATGTATCAGCATCTTTACTTTGATTCGTTATATTCTTGAGTGTTTATATAAAATAAAAAGAGAATAGCAATATTTTATCTGCTTTGATTTTGGAGAAGTATCTTATTTTTTATTTAATATCTTTGCGCTCTCCATGAGAGATTTTACTTCATAGTTTTTTAAAACCCTATGGTCACCCTTTGCAATGTTGCCAAGGCGAAGTGGGCCAAGAGCAACTCTTTTGAGTTTTAGCACTTTGTAACCAAGATTGCCAAAGGTATATCTTATCTGGCGTTTTTTACCTTCAATGATTGTTATCCTTACTTTGTCTCCTCTCTCGTTGTCCAGTTCAACTTTTGCCGGAGCAGTTTTAATCTTAATCTGGTGAACAAAATAGCCTTTTTCGATTATACTTTTATGCTCTGAGGATAGTGGAGAGTTTAAAAGCACCAGGTATTCCTTTGGCACTTTAAATTCAGGTCGTGTTAATTTATATGCCAGTTCTCCATCATTGGTAAAAAGCAAAAGACCTTCTGTGTCTTTATCGAGTCTGCCTACAGGGATGACTCCCGCCCTTTTAAATTTTTCTGGAATGAGATCCATTACTGTAGGACGGCCCTTTTCATCAGAGAGAGTTGTTACAAATCCCTCAGGCTTGTTTAGTATTATATAATACTTTTTATCAGAAGGTTTAAGCTCACTATCTTTAAAGCAAACCTTATCGGTTTGTGTATCAACGACAGTTGCAAGCTCACGGACTATTTCTCCATTTATTTTTATAAGGCCTGAAGTGATAAATTCTTCTACCTTTCTTCGTGAGCCAAGTCCACATAGAGTTAAATATTTATTCAGTCGGATTTTCATTGCTTTCCTGTTTTTCTTCCTGTTCCTGGTTTTTCTTTACAAGAGTTGAGTCTTCGGTTTCTGACTCTGGATTAACATTTATTTTTTTAAACTTAATTTCGTCTTTTTCTGATTCACGATATAAGGCATAAACATCTCCTCTGCGCACGAAGGAGAGATTTCCTTCAAAAGAGGTTTCTCCAAGGAATATAATCTGGCCTTTGTTAAAGTCAAAGCTATATTCTCCTTCAAGTTTTTTTGTTGCGCCTTTCAAATAGGATTTATATTTGCCATCTTTGTAGATTTCCAGACAATGATTTGTAAAGTCATTAAATCTATTGACGCTCCACCATTTACCATGAAGAGCATTTTTGAGTTCCTCAGACTCCTCTTCCCAGAACTTGCCAAGATATGACTGTATATCGCTTGCCTCTGCATCTTTTAAAATATTTAAATTTGCACCAAAGACCCAGCCCGCTATACCATTTTGAAGCTTTATCTTATACCAGTAATCCTGTGATGAGCCTACTCTTTTAGGTTCAACACTTCGTTCTATAACCTCTCCAAAGTCTCCTTTTTTAAGGAGAGCAATCCTTGAAGAAAAGACAAGGGGATCAATCCTCATAGCAGTATTTGGAGTTATAATAACAGCAATCGTTTTCTGGGAAGAATTACTCTGAAAATTCCCATCGCCTCCTTTGCTACATCCAGCAATTGTAAGGATAACTGAAAGTGTTATTAGCTTTTTAATGTATGATTTCATAAATCTTCCTCAAATTAAAGAGATATATTTACATAATGGCAAAAACAAGCAATAAAGCACTTTTTATAAAACATTCTGATTTAATGTTAATAAAGAAAGAATGTTGTCAATTATTAAAATCTACTTAAATCCTTAGCAGTTAAAAATCTCTTGACTGGACAATTGTGTAAAAGTAAGGTTTGAATTCAATAAAAATTTTTCCAGGCAGTGTTCTGATGAGGATAAGGGATCTTTTTAAAGCAAATATATGGACAATATCAAATCTTCTCACTGTCATAAGAATTTCCTGTTTGCCTTTTATTGTATTTTTTCTTTATATGGAAAAAGTTACTGGCGACAGAAATTATATTACATGGCAGATGAGTTTTTTTGCAGTTGTAATGCTTTCAGATTTTTTTGATGGAATGCTTGCCCGCAAACTCAATCAGGTGACAGAGCTTGGTCAGTTGCTTGATCCTGTTGCTGATAAGATATGCCTTTTAATTCTTGGTTCATCTTTAATTTATTATAAAGGCCTTCCATGGTGGATTCTTGCTATAATAATTGTCAGGGAGATTTTTGTTGTAGTATCGGCCTTATTTCTTTTTTATAGGAGGGATATTGAGGTTGCCCCAAATATTTTTGGAAAAATTGGAATCGCCCTTATGGCTCTAACAGCTGTTTTTTATATTATAAACTTAGAAACCTCAATTTATAGCTTAGAGCTTAAAAAACTTACAGCTATTGCTTCTCTTGTATTCTATATCACAGGCTCTGTTTTATATGTTAAAACATATTCAGTCTATTGCAAAGAAAAAACGACTAATTGCTAAATTTCTCATTTTGTGGTTACCTGTGCTTTTGACAAGTAACTCTAACAGGGACGTTATAATAATTGAGAATATAAATAATGCCCAATACATCTCTCTTTATCAGATAATTACAAGGTTTAATCTTGAAAGCACCTTTGACCCTGTTTTTCAAAAGGGAAGGCTTTTTCATAAAAATCACTACTTTGTTTACAAGCCTGATTACTCTGTCGCAATAATAGATAATTCTTTATGGAGTTCTTTAGATCCTGTTTGCAGACTTAAGGGAGGAGTATATATTCCCGAAGATATGGCCCTGCATCTTTTAGAGAGCTTTTTCCCTGAATTAACTTTTACAAAGAAAAAAGGAATAATTGAAATATCAGCAAAGACTCAAAAGCAAGAGCAAAGAGAAAAGCGATATGAAGGAAAGGAAAACGTAAAGGGGAAAATTGGTTTTATTATAATAGATCCAGGCCATGGAGGAAAAGATCCCGGAGCTATTGGCAAAGGTGGATTAAAAGAAAAAGATATAACCTTGCAGTTGTCAAAAAAGGTATCAGAAAAACTTAAAAGTAGCCTTCCTGGGATGAAAATAAAAGAAACACGCAACAGCGATGTATTTATAGAACTTGCAGAGAGAGCAGAGATTGCCAATAGAAATTTGCGTAAAGACATAAATGGAGTTTTTGTAAGTATTCATGTAAATGCTTCTATCAGTAATAAAATATCAGGTTTTGAAACATATTATCTTTCTCAGAATCCAACAAATGAAGAGGCAAGAAAGACTGCAGCGCTGGAGAATAATGTAATTGTCCTTGAGGACAAAAAACATGGGAAAAGATATGATGACACAGAATATATGGAAGCATTAATGCTCACCACACAAATTCAGAAGGAAAGTGCTCTTCTTGCAGAGTCTGTTCAGAATGCTCTTGATAAAAATATTTCTGAATTTAAGTCAAAGGGAGTTCATAGAGCTGATTTTTACGTTTTGCGTGGAGCATTAATGCCTGCTATTCTGGTTGAAGTTGGCTTTATCACAAATCCAAAAGAGGCAAAATATCTTACAAAAAAGGATTATCAGGAAAAAATTGCTTCTTCTATTGCTGAAGGCATATTAAATTTTATTAAAAAATATAATAAAATGATTGAAGAATAATTATGGCTTATCTTTAAAAGTATATAAAATTTAAATGATGGTTGGTTTATGAAAAGTGTTCAGAAAATAAAGGAACTTATAGAAAAGGCAAAGGATTTTATCCACCTGCAGAGGAACAATTTTGCCCATAAAATTCAAATTATAAAATCAAAAATCCTCCAGACTTGGGATCTAATGCAAAGAGATCCAAAAGAAAAGACAAGGATAACAATACTTTTGCTTTCTGCTATATTCTTGCTTGATTATATATTTATCTCTCTGCACATTGATAAAAATATTTTTGATATATTCCCTTCATTACCTGCGGTGGAGAGCAAAGATAAGGTAAAGATATTTATCCCCTCAGAAGGCTGTAAAGAGATTATATCTGAATACCGCACAATTGATAAAGATGTCGATGAGGATATTTTTGTAGCAAAACTACTTTCTCTTGTTGCTGAGGGCTCATGGTTTGAAAACACATCCTCCAATGTCCCAGTAAAGCTGCTGGTAAAGAAGGTCTGGTTTAGCAATACTTCAAATGGCAGAGTATGTGCTATAGACCTAATGCCTGTTGTTATTGAGAAGGATATTCCGATAATTCCAAATTCCGAAAATATGTTTAAAGAGGCTCTTGAGAAAACCATAAAAGAAAATATTCCAAATATCCACTCAGTTATATTGCTTGAGGGAGGAGTTCCTGGCAAGAGGATATGGGAGATGTAACCTTTTTGCCTTAACTTTTCAGGCCAACAGTTTGTTTTATTATTCTGAGGTCATCTCTGTCCATTAAAAAAGCAATTGAAAGCAGGCCATAGGTAAGAGTTACTACTATAAACAAAGAGTAAATATTTAAATTTTTGTAAGATAATATTTCAAAAAGAAGGCAAGACACAAAGACAATTGCGCCCATGTGCAGATATTTTCTAAAGGCAGGGACCATTTTAATCTTTTCAAGTTTTCTGAGATAGTAGTGGCTCATAAAAAATATCAAAGCATAGATAAGCACAACAGCTATAGCTGCTCCCTTTACATCAAAAAGATGTATAAAGATTATATTTGCAAAAATATTTACAATAGTTGCAACAATCATTATCCTTGCAAAGATGTCCTGTCTATCCTTTCCTGTAAGTATTATTGATGCTATGTTAAACAAAAATGGAGTAGCAAGGGAAAGAATTTTCAAAATATAAGCGGATTCAATGTATTTTTTGCCAAATATAAGTGTGACTATGAAATCTGAATATAAAAACAAAATAAGCATTATATAGAAAGAAACAATTCCAAAGTATTTGCTCATTATGTCAAAGGAGAATTGGAACTTGGACTCATCCTTTTCTTCTAAAGCAGTATAAAGGGCTGGCATGAGTATTCTTCTGAGATTTATTGGTATTATTGCAAGAGTATCAATAAAGACGATGCTGTTGTTAAAAAAGCCAACTTTTGTCGTTCCAAGGATAAATGATATGATTATTGGGTTAATTATAAAAGTCAAATTGGATAAAACAGATATTATAGCAAAGGGAACTACTTGCTTTATAAAGCTTTTGCAGAGATTTTTTTTAAATGTAAATTTAATCTTTTTGAAAATATTTGCAGTTAAAAAGAATATAAAGAAATATACAACTACAAGCCTCACAAGGCATATATGATAATAATTACCCTTAAATAGAATAACAGCAACTACTCCTGCAAAAAAGAGTAAGACATATATTGAATTTACAACTGAAGGAAATATAAATTGCTGCCTTGCCTCATCAACTGCATAATAGGTGCGCATGAATTCATTTCCTATACGCACAAGTCCAAGTATTAGTGTAAGGTTTATTACATCCCTGTTATATCCTGTCCAAAAGAGGGAAAAAGCCATGAGTGAATAAACAATAACCGAGAGACTTATTTTTAAATAAAAAGCATTTGTAAAATGTTCGTTTTCGTATTGTTTTTCAAGATTAAGAGCCCTGATTAAAGCTCCATTTATCCCTATATCAGTTAAAAAAGAAAAAAAGGTTGCATAGCTTAAAGCTGTTGAGTATTCGCCAAAGTGTTCTACAGATAAATAGCGTGCAATGATTATATTAATGACAAAAAAGAATACCTTTTCTATCATTGAGGCTGAGTTTACAGTTATGGTATCCCTAAATATTTTAGCTTTTGTTGTCATTGGGTGTATTGATTATCTCTTTCTCTGTATAATAAATCTATGGCTGTCACAAAAACGACCTCTTTTGTGGCAGCCCCATAATTTAAATTTTTAGCCTAAAAAATTTTTTTCTAACATATAAGATATTTCCCTTAAAAAACGATCCACAATTTCTGGATAATAGTATTTTGCAGCTACCTCTTTGCATATTTGAGAATATTTATCCCTTAATTTTGGATTATCTAAGAGTTTTTTTGTAGCTGCAGCAAGAGACTGAGGTAAAGAATCTATAGATATTAGATCATCTAAGCCGTTATCTTTCATAAATTCATACATGCCACCTACAGGTGTTACAATTGGTGGACAACCATAATTCATTGACTCAACCATTGATAAGCAAAAACCCTCTAAATATAATGTTGGAACAACTGATAAAAAGCTTTTTGAGTATAGCCAGTTTTTTGCAGCATCAGAGATTAGCCCAAGGACAACTATTTTTTCTGATAGGCCATGCTTTACAAGCTTTTCTTTTAAGTCTTCGATATAAGGACCGGTGCCACCAATATACAGTTTTATTTTTTCATTTTCAAGGTATTTCATCATATCTACTAAATTTAATACTCCAGTGCGAGCAACGATTCTGCGGATGCAAAAGATTATTTTATATCCTTTTTTAATATCTGCAGTGACCATATCTTTGATATGAGTTTCATCTTTTGGAACAGATAAATTCTTTACAGGATAATCAATAGCCAGTGGAAGATAAGTTGATTTTCTAAAGGCGGAAAAATTCCTAACAGTATTTATCATCATGTATTTTGATGCAAAAAAAAGAATATCAGTTGATTTTATCCTATAAAGCTCAAAAAGCCTTAAGGCATAATATTTTAGATCCTTATAGCCTGAGTTTATTAGACGTTCAAGATAAGAAGTGCCCTGTATCATAGAAATAATTGGTTTTTTCTTTAAACCAATGGAAAGTCTATAAACTATAAAGGATTTAGCATCGTGGACAAAGGCAATATCGTGTTCGATCTCTTTAATAGCTGGTATAAATAATTTACCATTAGCGAATCTGTATATCTTAAGATTTTCTTCCAATTCAAAATCTGGAAGTTCTTGTTTATCGTCTGGTTTAAAAGTCACTATTGTTGCATCAATTTTTTGTGAGGCATATTTGCCGAATTTGTAAGCAAATTCCCACGAGCCGCCTTTTTTATCTTTCCCAATATAGTCAGTTAATATAAGTATTTTCATAATGTTCTTTGATTCCTAAGTTCTATAGCTTCATTATAGATTTTATCATTTATTATATAAGTGCTCAAATAGCAATATAATTTCTTGAGCACATTTAGTCCATGAATAGTGAGAAGTATTTATTTTGCCAGCTTTAATGAGTTTTTTTCTCAAATGATTATCATAAGTAATAGATAACATGGCAGATGCAATTTCATCGGGATTATAAGGATCTACTATAAGAGCACCACTGCCAGCTACTTCCGGGCAACTTGACATATTACTTGTAATAACAGGGCATCCGCAGGCTTGCGCTTCAAGTATTGGTAATCCAAAGCCTTCATATAATGATGGGTAAATATAACAGTCTGCAAGATTGTATAAGGCCACTAAATCTTCATCAGGAACATATCCCAATTTTATAACTCGATTAGAAAGGTTTTTTAATTCAATAAAACTAAATAAATCTTTATCTCTCCATGAATATCCACCTGTAATATATAAATTATGTTGAATTTTGTCTTTTATAAGATTAAAGGCTTTTAATACATTTATCATATTTTTTCGTGGGCTTAATGAGCCAGAATAAAAGAAAAAAGGTTCTTTAATGTTATATTTATGTTTGACAGATTCCAGAAGATTTTTATCTTTTATCACAGTAAAGATAATTTCAACTCCTTCTTTAATAACCTTGATTTTATGTTCTGGTATATTCAATAGATCCTGCATACGTTTAGATGTAAAATTAGAAACTGCTATATTCATTGTAGATATTTTCCCATTGATAGGAATCATTATTGTGTGATGGAGATTATCAAAGAACTTAAATTCTCTGAAATTTAGTTCTTTTTCAAAGTAAATAATATCATGAAAAACTGGAATAGTTTTACCTTTAATTAAAGGGGAAAAAGTATTTTTTGGGAAAAGCCATATATCATAGTGGTATTTGTAAGATATGAATGGTAGATAGATATAATCAAAAAATATTTTTGATTTTGTTTTTTTTTGTATAATCTCAAAATTTGATGGTAACTCAAAGTTAAAATTGACGTCATCATTTACAAAAATGTGGTATTGATTTTTTTTGTCAATTTTCGAGAGTTCTTTTATTATGTTTAAGGTATATCTATAGGGCCCACCTTTGCGTTCGGTTAATACTCTCCCATTAATAGCGATTCTCATGAAGAACTAATCCTCAACTTAATATAATTCATTTTTGAATATTTTTTATTATTACTTCAATATCTGAAACAATCCAGCAATAACTCCAATAATTGTAATAGTCTGAGTAATTAGTAAACCTATAAGCCACTTTAATATGCTTGATTTTACCTCCTGAATTTCAACTCGGACTTTTTCTATCTCCAATCTCAGGTCAAATCTGACCTGTTCAATTTCTTTTGTGAGGTCAGAGCGCACTTGCTCAATTTCTTTTGTGAGGTCAGAGCGCACTTGCTCAATTTCTTTTGTAAGATCTGCACGCACTTGCTCAATTTCTTTTGTGAGGTCAGAGCGCACTTGTTCAATTTCTTTTGTTAATTTTAATTCTACTTCTTTTATTTCTTTTGTAAGCTTTAATTCCTGGATATTTAGATCCTGACGAGTTGCTATTTGATTGTTGCTTATGGCTTCTTCTACTTTTTCAATGAATTCAGCTAATACCTTTGCCTTCACTTCATCGTCTTTAAAGGCTTCATATACTCTAAGGGCAAATCCCATTAAAAGGCCTCCTGTCAGGAAATTAGACTAAAGATACTAAATAGTTAATTTAGGTGTCAATAAAAATATGGACTTAGGTCAAGTCCAAAATGGTGTATAATTCTACCGTAATCATAAAAATTATTTACCGCTTCACCCCTTTGGGGTTGCAATGATGGTAGTAAGCATGGGGATTGCCACGGCTGCTGAGGCCCCCAGCAATGACTGTAGGGAGCAATCTCGACCTTACCTTAAGCCTTGCAATGAGTAAAGAAATATTTGACATTTCCCCACTTTTTGTTTTAAAGTATCTCCAGAGGAGAATATATGAAGAAGCTACCCATAGGCATACAGACATTTGAGAAGATAAGGGATAAGCTTGAAAATTATGTATATGTAGATAAGACGAAATATGCCTTTGAATTAATTAACTCAGGAGTATATTACTTCCTTGCCCGTCCCCGCAGATTTGGTAAAAGCCTTTTTTTATCTACCCTTAAAGCGATTTTTGAAGGTAAAAAGGAGTATTTTGAAGGTCTTTATATTTATGAGAAATGGAATTGGGAGGACAAATACCCGGTAATACATATCAGCTTTGGAAGTGGGCTGTCAAATAGTAAGGAAAGGATACAGAGCACGATAAAAAGTATATTAAAGGAAAATCAGAAGAACCTGGATGTATATTGCGAAGATTTTGAAGAGCTTTCTATTTGTTTTAAAGAGTTGATAATAAATACTTATGAGAGATATGGCAAAAAAGTAGTAATTTTGGTAGATGAGTATGACAAGCCGATATTGGATAACATAGAAAATATAGAGATGGCGAGGTTAGCGCGAGAGGAGTTAAAGAATATATATTCAGTATTAAAGGATAGTGATCCCTATATCAAATTTGTATTTTTGACTGGGGTGAGTAAATTTAGTAAGACATCGATATTTAGCGGGTTGAATAACCTCAAAGATATATCTTTAGATAGTAGATATGCTACAATTTGTGGTTATACTCAGGAAGAGTTAGAAACCTCTTTTGCTGAACATCTGGAAGATGTGAGACTTAACGAAGTCAAAGAATGGTACAACGGCTACTACTGGGGTGTAGATTCTGTTTATAATCCCTTTGATATACTTTTGTTTTTAGATAATCCTGATAAACAATTAAAAAATTACTGGTTTGAGACAGGGACACCTACATTTTTGATGAAGCTTATTGAGAGAAATAATTATTTTTTACCATCTCTTTCTAATCTTGTAGTAGATGAGAGTTTACTTAGTAGTTTTGATATAGACAACATAAGATTAGAGGTAATATTATTTCAGACAGGATATTTGACAATAGATCAGGTTATTAAGAAGCCAAGAGGTGGTTTTGATTATAGATTGAGACTACCCAACAAAGAGGTGAAGATATCATTTAACGACTATATCATAAACTACCTTATAGATAAAAATAGATTTACCACTCCCAAAGTTCAGGATACTTTGTATGAGTGCTTGATGAATAAAGATTTAGAGACTTTTAAAGTATCTCTTATCTCTCTTTTTGCCTCAATCCCTTATAATAATTATGTGAATAGTAGTTTTTATACGAGTGAAGGCTTTTATGCTACGGTGATATATGTTTACCTGCAGAGTTTAGGGATGGATGTTATAGGAGAGGATGTGACGAATAGAGGTAGGATAGATATAACTGTGAAATTTCCATCAGCTATATATATTTTGGAGATAAAGGTGACAGATGAAGATCCATTGTCACAGATAAGAGAGAGGAGATACTATGAGAAGTATCTCTCTGAAGGTAAGGAGATATATCTTGTGGGAATAAATTTTGATAAAGCAAGTAAGAATATATCTGAGTTTAAGTGGGAGAGAGTTAATGATAAATTATGAATTATGAATGATGAATGATGTCATTGCGAGCGAGCAATCTAATTTTTGGCAATAGGGTGGATCGGCAACATTTTTTATACTATTTTTATTCGGTCGCCTTTGATAATCTATATTCTACTGGTGTCATGTAATTTAATGAACCATGAACACGTTTAGTGTTATACCATAATACATAAGCTCCAAGCTCTCTTTTAAGTTCCTCCAAACTTTTAAAAATCCTGTTAAATGCAAACTCAGTTTTTATAATTTTATAAGTTGCTTCTGCTACCGCTAATTCGACTGTCATTTTCCTACTCTGTTTCAATGCTACAATTTGCCTCTTAAATTCATCTGTGTAATTCTTTGTCTTGACTGCCATATTGGTCTCCTTAATTCTATTATCTTTATATTTCTTATCATAGCAACCAAATCTTTTCTGTCTAATTTATTATTACCAATCCAAAAAATAGTTGACTTATTAGGGATGGCTTACTACCTTCAAAACAGGTGAGAATTGTTTATCCCTCTTTTGTAAATGCGAATAATCACAAACATAAGAATAAACAAAATCAAGGTGTGTAGGCTTTGATTTGAAGTAATGAATAATTTTTAATGATAATTAATTATATAAATAAAATCAAGTCAAATAGCGATTATCGCAGGCTTTTTGAAAACTTTGTATCCCTTTCTGTTCTTCAGGGTTTGAACTATCTTTTGCCGCTTGTGACTTTTCCATATCTTGTGAGGGTGCTGGGGGTGGAGAAATTTGGATTACTTGGCTTTGCCACGGCAACCATTGGGTATTTTCAGATCTTAACTGACTATGGGTTTAATTTGTCTGCAACTCGGGAAGTTGCGATACACAGAGAGAATAAAGAAAAACTAGAAGAAATTTTTAGCTCAGTCATGATAATTAAGGCTGGGCTTTTTTTAGTTAGCTTTCTTTTACTAACTATTCTCGTATTTAGTTTTGAGAAATTCCGATCTGACGCGCTTGTATACTATCTATCCTTTGGCATGGTGATGGGGCAGGTTCTGTTTCCTGTATGGTTTTTTCAGGGAATGGAACGAATGCGATATATTACGTTCCTTAATATTCTGGCCAAAGGCTTTTTTACCATTGCAATTTTTATATTCGTAAAAGCACAAGCTGATTACCGGGTAGTGCCGTTGTTTAATTCTATAGGCTTTATGGTGGCTGGGATACTAAGTTTATTGCTGATAAAAAAGCAATTTAATATTTCATTAAAAATTGTTAGTAAGTACAGTTTAGTATCACAATTAAGGGAAGGCTGGCATGTGTTTGTGTCGAGCTTAGCTATCAGTTTGTATACGATTAGCACTACATTTATATTAGGTGTTTTTACCAATAACATTATTGTTGGTTATTATTCTGCGGCTGATAAGATAATACAGGCAGTAAAAGGGTTATATGGACCATTATCTCAATCTTTGTTTCCTTTTGTTTCAAAAAAAGTTTCTGATTCAAAAGAAAAAGGGATTGTATTGATACGAATTATTACAAAATATGTTTTTTTTATTACAATTTTATTATCACTTTTAGTTTTTGTTTTTTCAGAATTACTTGTATCCATTTTATTAGGAAAAAATTATAATAACTCGATACTTGTTTTAAAAATATTAGCAGCACATCCTGTTTTAATTGGATTAAGTAATGTTTTTGGTATCCAGACAATGTTGCCTTATGGAAGAAAAAAGGCATTTCAAAATATTTTGCTAATCGCTAGTTTGTTAAATATTGTATTATCGTTTATTATGGTTCCTTTATTTGCTCACATAGGTTCAGCAATATCAGTAACAATTGTTGAGTTTTTTGTAACATTCTCAATGTTCATTTACCTTCAAAAAACAGGACTAAAAATAATGGAGTTTAAACATGTTTGATTACCTCATCGTCGGTGCCGGCTTTGCCGGTTCCGTTATAGCTGAACGGCTTGCCTCTCAAAAGAATGCAAAGGTGCTTGTTGTTGAAAAACGCAACCATATAGGTGGAAATTGCTTTGACTATAAAGATGAAAATAATATAATCATTCATAAATATGGCCCACATCTTTTTCACACCAATAATAAAAAAGTTTTTGAGTATCTTTCTCAATTTACAGAATGGAATATTTATAATCATGAAGTATTAGCATTTATAGATGGCAAAAAGGTCCCGTTACCATTTAATTTTAATACTTTATATGAATTGTTTCCTGTATCTTTGGCTGCTCAATATGAAAAAAAGCTTTTAGAAAAGTACCCATTGAATACTAGAGTCCCAATTTTGGAACTGAAGCAAAGTGCTGATAAAGATTTAGCCGTATTGGCTGATTATATATATGAAAAAATCTTTTTAAATTATACAGCTAAGCAATGGGGTAAAAAGCCAGAAGAAATTGATAATTTTGTAACAGCGAGAGTTCCAATTTTTATAGGAAAAGACAATAGATATTTTAATGATATTTATCAAGTTGTACCTAAACATGGCTATACAAGACTATTTGAAAATATGTTAAATAATCCTAATATAAAGCTTATGCTTAATACTAATTTTAAAGAAATAGCTACCATAAAAAATGAACAGATTTATATTTTTGGTAATAAATTTAATGGACCAATAATTTATACTGGATGCATTGATGAGTTATTTGATTATAGGTTTGATGAACTTCCTTATCGCAGTGTGAATATGAAGTTCGAAATAGTACAAAAAGAATGGTATCAAGAGAAAGCTACTGTTAACTATCCAAATAGTTATAATTTTACCAGAATCACGGAATTTAAGCATATACATCCATGCAATTCAAAAAATACTACAATATTAAAAGAATATCCGACGGATTATATAATAGGGAAAAATGAGCCTTATTATCCTGTGTTTACCGAAGAAACGCAAGAAAAATATCAAAAATATGTTGATTATGCAAAAAGATTCCCAAACATAAAATTTGTGGGAAGACTTGCGGAATATAAGTATTATGACATGGATGATATTGTAGAAAGAGCATTAGAAGTAGTTGAAAAGGAGCTTGATGTATGAATAAAAATGATACCATATGTGCAGTAGTTGTTACCTATGATAGGAAACAATTGCTTATTGAATGTTTAGAAGCATTAAGAAAACAAACACGACCAGTTGATGCAATATATATAATTGATAATGCATCAACTGATGGTACTCCAGAATTCCTAAAAGAGAATAAATATATTTTGGAACTACCACCTGAAAAACTAACTGAACCGTGGGAAAAAGAATTTACAATAAATAACCTAACTGATGGTAATATTGTTAAAGTTTTTTATGTTAGAATGAACGAAAACACAGGTGGTGCCGGTGGTTTTTACGAAGGAGTTAAACGGGGATATGAAAGGGGCTATGATTGGTTGTGGTTGATGGATGATGATGGTTTAGCAGTAAATAATTGCCTTGAAGTTCTATTAAGCAAAAAAGAAATGGGACATTTTTTAGCTCCGTTAGTTATGAGAATTGATAAAAAAGATCAAATGAGTTTTGGACTTGGTCGGAATTTAAAAACAATAGAAGATTGCAAAAAATATGCAAATAATGGAGTGCTGATGAATGTTGGAAATCCTTTTAATGGTGTTTTGATTTCTCAAATATTAGTAAAAAACATTGGATTTCCCAAAAAAGAAATGTTTATATGGGGTGATGAAGTTGAATATATGCTAAGAACTATAAAATCTAATGTCGGTGTTTTTACTGTTGTCGATGCTATATTTTATCATCCCGCAGGTAGATTGAGTTCCCGAAAATTTTTTTTAAATAAATTTTCTATAGCTGTAATAGATAATAAAATGAGAAAGTATGCTTATTTTAGAAATATGGCATATATTAATTCAAGATATAATAAATTACAAATATTTAAGCAAATATTAATATATTTTTGGTTTTTTATAATAACAGAAAAATTAAATATTAAAGGATTGCTTTTTTACACGAAAGCAACTCTTGATGGTCTTTTAGGTATCTGGGGGGGGGGAGAAAAAGTACCTTGGAAAATAGACTTTGAATTTTGTGATAAATGCTATCCTTTGTTTTTACAGCCTTCCTATTTATGGAGGGCTGTATGAAAAAGGTTTTATTTTATTGTCATGTTTTTTATCCTGAAAATTCTGGTTATTCAAATGCTTTTCAAAATTTAATTAATGCGATTTTAGATTACTCTTCAGATATACATATAACAGTAGTTACCCCTTATCAACTTGGAGAAAATAAAGAGCTCAAAAGAGATAGATTAGAAATTTTAAGACTTAAGCCTAAAATTAATATACGAAAAATAAGATACTTTCTAAATGATTATTTCTTTGCAAAAGAAGTTTCTAAGAAATTTAAGCTAGAAAACTATAGCTTGCTACTTATTGAAACTTTTGATCAATTTTTATTCATCAATTCATTAGATTCAGATATTTATAATAAAACTATTATTAGAGTTCATTCAACTAATGAAACCGAATACACAATATTTGATAAGTCTTTGGATTATAGGATAAGAAAGTTTATTATCCGTAATTGTTTGGCAAAAAAAGTATTAAACATAGCATCAACTAATAGATTTCATCTTGATTTTGTTAAGAAATATTACTTTAGGTGATTGAGTAAAAGTAGCCACCTGTTCTATATTAAATATAAAGGGGTGGTAAGAATATGGAGATTATTGAAATATCAAAAATAGTAGCAGACGAAGCTAAAACGATAGAATATCTTCAAGAAAAAGGAGTATTACAAAAGTTTGTGGAGTGTCCCTATTGTGGTGGAAAGAGCATTGGGAACGTTCGACGTAATAAATTAAAATGTTATAATTGCCGCAGGGAGTGGGGAATACGAAAGGGGAGCGTACTAGAAGGGATAAGGCTTCCATTGGGGAAAATAGTGATGGCAATTAAGTTATTCGAGTTAGAGATAACAGGGTGGCAGGCATCTAAACAGTTGAAGGTAGCGTACAAGACGGTGATGAAACTGTATGACCTGTTACGGCGGGTGATATATTATGAATTGGAAGATGAATCTGAACATTTGTATGGGGAAATAGAGATGGATGAAAGTTATTTTGGGGGTAAACGGAAGGGGAAAAGGGGTCGAGGAGCACATAATAAGGTATCAGTGTTTGGTATATTGGAGCGAAATGGGAAAGTGAAGGTAGAAATTGTACACGATGTGACCGCAGAAACATTACTGACATTAGCGATAAAGAAGGTAAAACGGGGTAGTCTTATTTATACAGACAGATATAGAAGTTATGATGGATTAGTAGCGATGGGATTTAAACATAAGCGAATAGATCATAGTAAGCGATTTGGGAATGGTAAAGTATATATAAATGGCATTGAAGGATTTTGGAGTTATGCTAAGGAGCGGTTGTTGAGACATCATGGAGTATCAAAGGAGAAGTTTGGGTTGTATTTGAAGGAATTGGAATATAGGTATAATATGCGTAACCAAGATATATTTGACACATTGATTAATTTGTTGGTAAAACATGGAAAGGTGGCTTATATTGCATAATCACCAAATCTTTTATTGTAGTTTCCAAATTTTAAAGGTGCAAATTATTAGCCTTTTAGGGGCAAATATGGAAACTACACTTTCAGTTTCACAAGCTATTTATAATTTTAAGGAAATATTAGTTATTGAAGCTAAAAATATCGAAAAAATTTCAATATTATCTTAAGCGGTAATATCTTATTATATTCAGGAGGCTTATAATGAACGAAAGAGAACTAAAAGAGCAATATAGTGATGAGATCGATCTCTATGAAATGATTCTTGTTCTTAAAAAAAGGATAAAGCTCATTGTGGCAGTTGTTGTATTTGGAGTGATTATTGGAGGAATGGTAACTTTTCTCTCTCCAGATATTTATCAGGCAAGGGCAACTTTGTGGGTGGATTATTTACTTACACAATCAATGCTTGAAAATGTTACTAAAGCTAATATAAAGGTTTCCCTTATAACTCCCTCAGAAAGAATTAAAAATCCAGATGTAAATAATTTATCCATCTCAATTCTTAATAGCCTGGAGTTTAAAAAGAAAGTATTAGCGGTAGTGTACCCTTAATTGTGTAAATTTTATAGTTGAAACAATGGCGCAAAACCTCCAGATATTAACATATCAGCAAATATTTAACAAAAGGAGGACGCGCCATGTTTCAATTGGAAAACAATGTAGTAGAAGTTGGGGAAGTATTCAAGGAAATTATGGAAAACCCTGAAAAAATGTTTGAGATGTTTCAATTTGACATGCGTACGCTCTGTGAAAAGGCGTTAGTAGGCCTTTTAAAGCTTGAACTGAGTCAATTTTTGGGGCGTGAAAAATACCAGAGAATTGAACATGACAATAACAAGAAGAATTATCGCAATGGAAGCTATCAACGTCAGTATACCGTAAAAAATATTGGGACGCTAAATATCCAGGTACCCCGTGATCGCAATGGCGAGTTTACCTCTAAGCTATTGCGAAAATATGAGAGGTATGACAAATCATTAGAGAAAGATATTGCGCTGATGTTTCTTTCTGGGCTTTCTACGAGGGGGATATCGCTGATATCGAAGACGTTGATAGGACGAAGCATTTCGCCAACTGAAGTATCGAAAGTAAACAAGGAGCTTTTGACGGGAATAGAGGCATGGAGGATGCGGCCATTGGGAGGGCTTACCATCAAGTATATGTATATTGATGGTGTTAATTTCGCCATGAGAATAGACAAAAGTATAGAAAAAGTGCCTATTTTAGTGGTAATAGGCGTCACAGATACCAATCATAAGGTATTTTTAACTCTTCAGCAGGGGGATAAAGAATCAGCATCAACATGGCGTGAAATTTTTAAAGATATGAAATCTCGGGGGCTGCGAAAAGAAACAATACAGTTGGGAATTATGGATGGGCTTACAGGACTGGAGAAGGTGTTTAAGGAAGAGTTTCCTAATGCCAAAGTACAACGATGCCAGGTGCATGTCAGCCGCAATGTGCTGAGCAAAGTGACACACAGCAAAAAACTTGAGGTAATGGACAAACTCCGAGATATTTTCTATGCATCATCGAAGAGTAAGGCAAAGGAACACTTTGAGAAGTTTGTTGAAGCGTATGAAGGAGTCTTTCCATCGGCAGTGAAATCGTTAAAAGATAGTATTGAATCGTGCCTTACGTTTTATGCATTTCCGAAAGAAGAATGGATAAGTTTACGCACGACGAATGTGATTGAGCGTGTACACAAGGAATTTAAACGCCGAACCAAGCCTATGGAAATACTTGCAGGAGAAGAATCGACATATAGAATATTGTGTTTTATTGCACTAAAATTGGAGTTAAACTGGAGGAAGGCTCCATTGGGCAAAAATAATTTGCCGATACTTGATAAATTTACACAAAATAGTTGACAGTACCGTATTAGCCGCATTGGGAAAAGAAGAATTTAGCAAAGATGATATTGAAAATTTGAGTAATGCAATTAAAAGAGGTAAAGGAGAGGCTCTGTTTAAGGCAGAAATTAATACAAAAACTGGAAGTATAAATCTTACAAGCGAGCAAAAAGACAAAAAGCTTACTGAGGAGATATTAAAAGTAGCAATAGAACAATTTCGAGGTGAACTTGAAAAGGCCTTATTCAGTTATTTTCAGGCAATAGCTCAAGATAAGCAAACCTTTAATGGAAAATATATTGTATTTAACGTCCTGGAAAAACCAAATTCACTTGATTATCCTGTAAAGCCTAAGAGAACTTTGATAATGGCAGTATCTTTTATGGCATCGTTGTTTTTGGGAGTATTTGTTGCCTTTTTGGCTGAGTGGTGGAGCAATGTAAGAAAAAATTGACGTAAGGCTTTAAAGATTGTATCTTATAATTTATGGATAATTTGCCGGGTTAAACTTTATGAATAGCTTGTTTATAGTAAATATAATATGTATTGCTGCTATATCTTTTTTTGTCTCCTTGGCATTAATCCCTTTAATTAAGCTATACTGTGACAAAAATGGCATTCATGATTATGTCTGTGAGCGTAAAGTCCACAATGGCAAAATAAGTCGTCTTGGAGGCCTGGCTATATTTGTTGGCTTTATGTGTTCTTTTATTTATATTTTGATTTTTGATTTTGAAGTAGCCTTTAGCAAGAGTCTTTTTATAATAGCGATGCTTGTTGCTTTTTTAACTGGCTTTATAGATGATTTGTATAAAATTAAAGCCAGGTATAAGCTCATATTGCAGCTTATAACGGGCTTGCTTGTTGCACTGGCAGGTTTGCAGTTAAACAAAGTCACTGTTGCTACTGGAGTTGAGATATATTTTGGGGTTTTTTCTTATGTATTAACAATAATATGGATTGCAGGATTTATGAATGCAATAAATTTATTGGATGGCAGGGATGGATTGGCTTCTGGTATAGTTATTATTGCATTACTCTTTGGAGCAGTTATTGGATATCTGCAGAATTCAATTGTAGTTACTTTTTTGTCACTGGCTCTTGCTGGAGCAATTTTTGGTTTTTTTATCTTTAATTATCCACCTGCAAAGATTTTTATGGGTGATGGTGGAGCTTATTTCCTGGGATTTATGTATTCTGTGCTACCATTAATGGGTATTAAAAAGGCCTCAAGTATTACATTGTTTTTGATCCCACTGGTGTTGTTGCTTATACCTGTTATGGATATGTTAATGGTTATTCATAAAAGATTTTCTAATGGATACAATATTTTTATAGCAGACAAAAATCATATCCACCACAGATTATCCCATATTGGCTTTACTAATAAAGGTATACTGGCAGTTTTATATGCATATACAGCTATTCTTGGCTGTTTTTCTATACTGATGATATATTTAACTCCACTTTACTCAATCATTGTGTTGTTACTGTTGATATTGCTTACCCTTCTGGCTTTTTATACCATCTCTGTAGCAGAAAAGCAAATTGAAGATCTAGAAAAAAAGAAATCGAAAAAAATTTAACTGCCTCACTCCCACAGATGCTCATTGTAAAAATCAGGGAGAATAGAAGTTTTTATTTGACACAATACTTTTAGCCTTTAACCTCTGGTTAATTTGGGACTTGATAAAATCACAAATCCAGAGGATACATGAGTAAAGTTAATAGAATAATTTACTGTCTATTTATCTTTTTTTTGCCATTGACAGCAATGGGGCAATTATACCCCTATCTTAAAGTATGGTCGCAAAATGCTTCTTTAATATTTTTATTTGCAGGTATCTTTACAAATTTTTTTATGACTAGATTTATTTATAAACAAAAACTAAAGCTCAATAAACTTGCAAAGGCATTTCTTATATTTGTAGTAACTATGTATATAGCTACTATTTTTATGAGTTCCTATTTTTATTTTTTTAACATAGTTAAGGATTTTGCTATAATAAAAGAGGCAATTTTTAAATTATGGACATTAATGCTTATATTTTTAAGCTTCTATTATCCTTACTCATTTATAAATAAAAAAGAAGATTTCATTTTAACTCTAAGAATTCTTTATATTTCGCTAATATTTCTCATTTTCTATGGATATATACAGGTCTATGTCTTGTTTAATCCCGAGTCCAAATGCTTCGCTGTATATATGGCCTTAAATAAAGTTTTTAATTATTCCTGGGTAGAGATGGTTAGTAATTATAATTTAGTCCCGCAGGTTATTATGCTTAAAAGAATTATTTTGGCAAATCAAGAGCCAAGTTTAGCTGCCTTTGTTTTGCAGGTGCTTTTTTTCCCTTTTTTGCTATCAGCAATAATTAACCAGAATAGTTTAATTAAATATAAAAATTTACATTTTGAGCTTATGTTGCTTCTTCTATCTCTGCCTTTGCTAATATTTACTTTTTCTACTGGTGGTTTTGTTGCTTTAGCAGCTCAGGTGGGGATTTGTGTTGTATTACTTGTCCACATAAAAAAAATACAGGGCAAAAGCTATTTTTATATTCCACTGATAATTATTGGCGTATCACTTGCTATAGTAATAGTCATATTCTCTAATAGAGAATTCTATTTAAATTTTGAGAATGCTATAAAAAAGATAATCATGGAAGGGACAGGTGAAGGCTCTGCTGAAACCCGTTACGGAACAATAGTTGCAGGCATTAAAGAATTTTTACACTACCCCTTTTTTGGAGTGGGTCTTGGCAACTCAAAGTATTTTTTGGAGAAATTTTTGCCAGAGTGGTCCCTTAATGGTGAACTTATGAGCTATATCCAGACACAATTTGCTCTGAATTCAAAATCTCAGTGGATCCGTCTATTGGCAGAAGTAGGGATAATTGGTATCATGCCATTGGTGTATTTTATATTTATTTTGAGTAAAAAATACATTAAAGAATTCAAAAATCCAGCAAACAGCTATCGCCTTTTTGTGTCATGCAGCTATATTATTTTTATAGTGTCAATTTTTGTTCACTGGATTAACGTATCTGCTTTTTTTATAATATTTCAGTGGGCATTGTTTGGATTATTTGTTGCAGATAGAGATTTAGAAGAATATGGTGAGCTTTTTTGAATATGAAAGAAAATGTTCTATTTATTACTAACCAGATTGTCTATCCTGCTTTTGATGGTGGTAAAAAAATCTCATTGAGTCTGATTATGTCTTTGCATGATAAAGGCCATAATGTTACAGTAGTTTCTTTCAATGTAATGGGCCATAACGAAGAACCTTCTGTGACTTTTTTCAAAGAAAAAGGTATTAAATATATAATTGTAAAGACAAAAAAATTCTATAAAAGACATATGCTTTTTACTTATATTTTAGATTATTTTTTAGGGATATTTTCTATTTTGCCGCGTTATGTGCAGAACAGATTGGACCATGATATCAAAGAAAAAATCAACAAAATTATACATGAAAACAATATTACCAGAGTATATCTTGATTCTATGTGGTTAGCAGAAAATATAGATAATGCATATACGAACTTAGTATGGCTTATAGAGCATAACATTGAATATATTCTTTCTCGTGAATTAGCTAAATGCGAAAAAAATATTATTAAAAAATTTTTACTTTATTACGAATCATTGCGAATATTTTTTTATGAGAAAAAAAATCTCACTAAATTACCTCATATCATTTTTCTTTCCTCCTATGATAGGGACTTTGCCATAAAAAAATTTAGAATAGATCCCACTAAATGTATCCTAAATGACAATAAATTATTTCTGGAATACTCAATTGAACATAAAGGTGATGGGAACTATCTTTTATTTCCAGGGAGTCTTACGTTTTTGCCTAATTTAGAGGGAATTCTCTGGTTTTTGCATCATTGCTTTCCTCATATACTTAAACACTATCCCGATATAACCTTGAAGATAACAGGGCCATATGACGAGAAAATTAAAAATAAAATATTAAAAAAATATACCAATGTAGTTTTTACAAATATTGTATCTGATGATACAATGAAATCCTTGCTCACTCATTGCCTCTGCGTTATCTCACCAATTTTATCAGGCTCTGGAATAAAAATCAAAAATATCGAAGCAATTCAAATTGGTGTGCCAATCGTTATGACAGAATTTTCAGCACGTGGAATAGAAAATTATGGTGGTGATAAATTTAAATTTTGTAACTCAAATAGTCCTGAAGAGTTTACATCAAAGTTATTAGACCTCATCAAAAGGTATACTGATACTCAAAGATAAGAGAAGGAGTATTGATTGTTTGCATGATACGTTAATCTTTGCAACTATATATCCAGAAGTCTGCTGTTAGGACTATCCTTAATACCCCTGCGGGTTTTTTGATTGCCAGTTCCAGCTATCTCTACACATATCATTTATATTTTTTTTAGCTTCCCAGCCAAGGATTTTTTTTGCCTTGGAGGCATCGGCATAACAGATTGCAATATCACCTGGTCGTCTGGCGCAAATTTTATATGGGATTTTTACCTTTGATTCTTCTTCAAAGGCCTTTATAACTTCTAAGACACTGTAACCTCTACCCGTGCCAAGATTAAAGACTTCCGGTGATTTAAGTTCATCTATTTTTAAAAGAGAGGCTACATGGCCCTTTGCAAGATCCACCACATGAATGTAATCTCGGACTCCTGTTCCATCTTTTGTAGGATAATCATTGCCAAATACATTAAGTATATTTAGTTTGCCCACTGCCACCTGAGTGATATAGGGCATGAGATTATTTGGAATTCCCTTGGGGGACTCTCCAATCATTCCGCTTTCGTGAGCACCAATTGGATTAAAATATCTTAAAATAGCGACTTTAAAATTGGGATGAGCAGTAACCAGATCTTTTAAAATTTCTTCGATAAATAGTTTTGTTCTTCCATAGGGATTTGTAGCCTTTGTGGGGAATTCTTCTGTTATGGGCACGTTTTTGGGCTCTCCATATACAGTAGCAGAGGAACTAAATATAATTCTATGCAATCCAGAATCCCTCATAGCCCTCAAAAGGCATAAAGAGCCATAGATGTTATTATCGTAATACTCAAGAGGCATAGTAACTGATTCGCCTACAGCTTTTAGTCCAGCAAAGTGTATTACAGCATAGAAATCATTCTTTTGCATAAGATTAAACAAGGCAGTGTAATCTCTGATATCAAGCTTAATAAAACTAACTTTTTTGCCAGTAAGTTGTTCAATTCTTTTGAGAGGTTCATGGGAGCTATTAGAGAGGTTATCAACAACAGTGACTTCATATCCTGCATTTAAAAGCTCAAGGCATGTATGGCTGCCAATATAGCCAGCTCCACCAGTTACAAGTATCTTTTGCAAATTGAGAACTCCAGTAAAAAATTATTAATATTTGTAATCTATTTTATATTATACGCTATTAATGACAATAAGATTTTTTTAAAAAAATGGTATTATGTTGCATTAAAAGTTAATACTCGTGACAAAGATATCCAACTGTAATTTCAAATTTTATTAAACATTGCTCCTTAAGCCTAGCAATGAGTAAAGAAATATTTGACATTTCCCCACTTTTTGTTTTAAAGTATCACCAGAGGAGAATATATGAAGAAGCTACCCATAGGCATACAGACATTTGAGAAGATAAGGGATAAGCTTGAAAATTATGTATATGTAGATAAGACGAAATATGCCTTTGAATTAATTAACTCAGGAGTATATTACTTCCTTGCCCGTCCCCGCAGATTTGGTAAAAGCCTTTTTTTATCTACCCTTAAAGCGATTTTTGAAGGTAAAAAGGAGTATTTTGAAGGTCTTTATATTTATGAGAAATGGAATTGGGAGGACAAATACCCGGTAATACATATCAGCTTTGGAAGTGGGCTGTCAAATAGTAAGGAAAGGATACAGAGCACGATAAAAAGTATATTAAAGGAAAATCAGAAGAACCTGGATGTATATTGCGAAGATTTTGAAGAGCTTTCTATTTGTTTTAAAGAGTTGATAATAAATACTTATGAGAGATATGGCAAAAAAGTAGTAATTTTGGTAGATGAGTATGACAAGCCGATATTGGATAACATAGAAAATATAGAGATGGCGAGGTTAGCGCGAGAGGAGTTAAAGAATATATATTCAGTATTAAAGGATAGTGATCCCTATATCAAATTTGTATTTTTGACTGGGGTGAGTAAATTTAGTAAGACATCGATATTTAGCGGGTTGAATAACCTCAAAGATATATCTTTAGATAGTAGATATGCTACAATTTGTGGTTATACTCAGGAAGAGTTAGAAACCTCTTTTGCTGAACATCTGGAAGATGTGAGACTTAACGAAGTCAAAGAATGGTACAACGGCTACTACTGGGGTGTAGATTCTGTTTATAATCCCTTTGATATACTTTTGTTTTTAGATAATCCTGATAAACAATTAAAAAATTACTGGTTTGAGACAGGGACACCTACATTTTTGATGAAGCTTATTGAGAGAAATAATTATTTTTTACCATCTCTTTCTAATCTTGTAGTAGATGAGAGTTTACTTAGTAGTTTTGATATAGACAACATAAGATTAGAGGTAATATTATTTCAGACGGGTTATTTGACAATAGATAAAATAGCGACCACTCCATATGGAGCTATAGAGTATCATTTGCGATTACCCAACAAAGAGGTAAAGATCTCATTTAATGATTTTATAATAGATAGGTTAATAGGTGACCGTGATATAATTATAAAGAAGTCTAATATTTATAAATCTCTTTTTTCAAAGGATCTGGAAACCTTTAAGAATTTGCTTGTATCTCTTTTTGCCTCAATCCCTTATAATAATTATGTGAATAGTAGTTTTTATACGAGTGAAGGCTTTTATGCTACGGTGATATATGTTTACCTGCAGAGTTTAGGGCTGGATGTTATAGGAGAGGATGTGACAAATAGAGGTAGGATAGATATAACAGTGAAGTTTCCATCAGCTATATATATTTTGGAGATAAAGGTGACAGAAGAAGATCCATTGTCACAGATAAGAGAGAGGAGATACTACGAGAAGTATCTCTCTGAAGGTAAGGAGATATATCTTGTGGGAATAAAGTTTGATAAAGCAAGTAAGAATATATCTGAGTTTAAGTGGGAGAGGGTTAATGATAAATTATGAATGATGAATTATGAATTATGGATGATGTCATTGCGAGCGAAGCGAAGCAATCTCGTATGTGAAGGACAAGATTGCTTCGTCGCTTACGCTCCTCGCAATGACAGAATGGATGGGATGGGATTGCTTCCTCCTTTGGGGTTTGCAATGACTGTAGGGGTCGTGTCATTTGTATTCAGCAAGGCACATATTGCTGCGATATCGTCATCTTGGATAGGTGCAAAGCTTTTATCCTTTGACACAAATTGTCGAAACTGATCTGCCTAACCTTCGGGCAATATTTTTTTCATTCTCTGTTGCATCTTATTCTCCAATTTCCCCTAAATAAAAAGCTTCATGAGAGAAAAATTTTTTGAATTTTTTATGCAAATAATCGTTTTTTTTATAAAAAGGCACTAAATTTTTAACTTTTATATAAATAATTCTTGAAAAAATATAGTTTAAATTGAATATTAACACTAATAAAACCTTATATATACACAAAAAACTCTAAATGGTAATTTTATAAATTCTGTGCATTGAGTTGTTTCTGGATGAGCAACTATTGGAGGATGTATGGAAAGAAAATATAATTTTGAGACTTCTTTTGAAGAGTTTTATAAAGAGTATTTCCCTTTTGTGATGAAGTATATTTACTTTAAAGTCAAATCATTAAATATTGCAGAAGATATGAGCCAGGAGTTATTTTTGCGTATCTACAAAAAGAAAAAGATTCCTTCAGGAGATGGAGAATCCATAAAGAGAGAGATTCAGAATTTGGCTAAAAATATGGTAAGAATTTACCTTAGAGAATATGAGCAAGAGAATAAAAAGCGATTAAAGAGCATCCAGGAATGGGAATATATAGAACTAGATATAGATAATATAACAATAGAAGGGGAGGTTTTAAAAACAATAACTGAGGAGATAGAAGATTTTTTATTTGAAGATAAGGATATTTTTTATCAGAGATTTTATGATAAGTGCGCAAAGGATATTTTAGAGAAAAAAAATATTCTGATGGGATTTTTGAGTATAAGTATGGAAGTTTTTAGCAAGTTGAGGGATTTTTTGACGAATATTTTTGTTCGATTAATTTTAAGCTTCAAAAGATGATTGTAACATTATAGAGTAATATTTACCAGAAATATAATTGAATTTTAATCTGTGTGTAGATATAATATCAACAGACAAAAAAGAGGTTAAATTAGTTATATGTTAGATACCTTTTCTATATATGAGGAGTTAAGTGTTAGCCTTGGAGATGCTCCAGCAAGGGCAATCACAAAAACTCTTGCGAAGATGCACGATGATCTTGCAAATACAGTTACAAAGACAGAGTTTAATGAGCTAAAAAGTATAGTTGCAGAGCTTGCAGAGGCTCAGAAACGGACAGAAGTCAAAATGGAAGAGCTTGCTGAAGCGCAAAGGAAAACAGAGGAGCGAGTCAATGAGCTTGCTGAGGCTCAGAAACGGACAGAAGTCAAAATGGAAGAGCTTGCCGAAGCGCAAAGGAAAACAGAAGAGCGCCTTGATGCTCTCACAAAACGAATGGATGAGCTTGCTGAGGCACAGAAGAAAACTGAAGAACGCCTTAATGAGCTTGCTGAAGCTCAAAGGAAAACAGAGGAACGAGTCAATGAGCTTGCTGAGGCACAAAGGAAGACTGAAGAGACTCTTACTAAATTAATTAAGCGTGTGGATAATATTGAGGTTCAACTTGGTGGTCTTTCCATGGCTGTTGGATACGGTATAGAAGATAAGCTGTATCCTCATATAGATAGGTTTGTCAAAAAGGTATTTGCTGTTGAGCCAGAGAACACTATTTTGAGGCAAAATATTGAATATGATGTTGATAAATTTGATGAGATAAATTTATATACTGAAGGCATAAAGGATGGAGAGGAGGTTCTTGTCATTGGGGAGTGCAAGGCTCAGCCAGGCAAAAAGGATATAGACAGATTTATTAAGATGTGCCAGAGAGTTGAGAAATTTACAGGTAAAAAGGTTTTAAAATACATGGTAGGTTATACCTTCATGCCACCTGTTGAAAGGTATCTGGCACATCAATATCCTGAGCTAAAATACTTTAAAACTTACGAAATTGAACATGGGAAGTATTGATCTTTTAAATTCTCTGTTGGACATAGGCGTTAAAAGCTAAGCATTTTATTATATGTATCATTTTGATAAAAATCCTTTATGAAAAAGCTTATCAATGAAGGCAAATACTACTTTTTATCAGGAACAGGATGTTTTTGGAAATCACTGTTTCTGGATACAAAAAAGCAGATCTTCTCTGGAAGGAATTTTTTGAAGGCATGTATTTAAAATTAGCGGTTGCCTTTTAATAGTTTTTCCAGCTCTCCGGAATTTTTTATCAAAATATTTATTTTTGTATTTAGCTTTTGTATAAGGCCATTCAGTAAATCTCCCATGCCTGCAATTGTTTCAATCTCGCTGACGTGCTGGGCAATTTTATCTTTCATATAAAGAGATCTCTTTTCTATGCTTTCTGCAAATTGCCCATTTTGTGCAAAGGTCTCTATCATCGCATCTGTATCAGATCTGTATTTTTCAAAGGTAGCTTTCAGGCTTTGAATTAGGTTATCAAGCTTTTCGTCGTCAACAAGAGGATTTTTTGATTTTATAGTAAGAGGTGTATTCTCTGATATTTTTTTTACTTTTAGAATTTCTTCTTCATATTTTTTAACAAGCTCTGTGATTTCTGTAAACCTCTTTTTAAGCTCCCTTGAACTGGCAAGAGAGTTTTCTGCAAGATTGCCTATCTCCGTTGCAACAACAGCAAAGCCTCTTCCATAGACTCCTGCACGAGCTGCCTCAATTGAAGCGTTGAGTGATAGTATATTGGTTCTATCAGATATATCATCAATGAGATCCAGTGTTGAATGAAGCAGTGGTATTTTCTGATTTATTTCCAGAATAACTTTGTGTGATTTTTCAAGATGAGATAGTATTTGAGGAATAATATGGGTCTCTGGATTTATTCCAAGCTCTTTTGGCTCTTTATATATTTTTGATTCCATAAGCTCTGTGCTTAGTTGTGTATAATCGTAATTTTTATATTGCTCAAAAGATTTTTCAAGGTTTTGTTTTATGTTGGAGCTTTCATGAATTTGCGATTGTATTGCTCCAACAACCTCAGATAGCTTACCCCAGCCATCAAGAGCTGTTTTTACAAGGCCATCTGACATATCAGAAAGCTCACTGCCTATGTTTATAAGTTCGAATATGATCTCTTTTTGTGTTTCAAAGGTTAGCCTTATATGCTCAACCATGAGTACCACTCTACCTATGAGCTCTTTGAATACAACGCTTGTAAACATTACAGGCACAACTATAGGAAGAGCTCCTTTTATTATTTTAAAGGCAGAGGGCGTATAATTTATAAAGACCCCCCACAATGTTATGATCTGAATTATAAGTATTGAGGCAAAGGCAGTGACAAGTCTTGCCTTGTAACTTTGTCTGAATTTTGTAAGCATGTAAATTGAAAAAGAAAGAACAATTATAAAGAATATAGAAAATAATCCCTGAGGGTATGAGTTGCTGAATGTTTTTGAGCTATCATAAATATTTAGCCACCATAGTTGAACTCCAAAGTATATAGCTATTGTTACTGCCATAGTATAATTTATAAGTCTATCAAAGGCTTGCTTGTCAGCAACATAGTCGTATGTAAAGGCCCTTGCAAGAGATAAAACATTTAGAGAAAATAGAAGATTAAAAATCAGCGGGAAGAATTTTTCCCCTACATCGATGTTGTAAATTGATTTGAGTATATAGATGGCAGCTGTTCCAATGCTTATGGCAGTGATCGCTGAGGCTGCAAAGAGCTTATACAAAAGGCCTCTGTCCTTTGTCCTCCAGAATTCTGCAGCCAGAATGTAAAGCATCATAAAAAACATAAAGCTTTGAATTGTATAAAGAACAGCAAGTCCGCCGTTGCTTTCCAGAAAATAAATAAGAGATGCAGGATTTCCTATAAACTCTTTATCCACATGTATCCTTTATAAATATAAAAAATTCCTATAATTATGACAGCTATTGAAAATACAATTTTTAGAATTCTTACAGGAAGATATTTGGAAATATAAGGGCCAATCTGACCACCTATTATAACTCCCGAGCCTGTAAAAATCCATAATTGCCATAGTATAAGGCCTGCTTGTAGATTGAGTATTGTGATAATCCAATCTGCAGTTGCCTCAATTAATATTGCTGTAGCATTGGCTCTTCTTGTATTTAGCTTAAGTCCCTTTTCCAGAAGTGGTTGCGAGAGTTCACATACACCTGTTCCAGTTGATGCTGAAAAAAAACCTCCCAGAGGAGGAATCCACATAAAGGGATAAATGTCTTCAACTGGTATATTTTCTTTTGTTCCAAAAGTATTTTGCACAGCATTTATAAATTGAGTAGTAGCAACGAATAATATAATAAAGCCCAGTATGAGTTTTAATAAATCTCCATTTATTACAATTAAGGCATGATTGCCGAGAACAACACCTGGTATTGTTAACATAACCATTGTGAAACCTATTGGAAGATCCACCATTTTATAGTAAATGTATCTTAAAGCACCGCTTGTCATCCCTACAGTTTCAGTTGCTATACCTGTGGCGACTGCATTTTGGATTGGTATATTAAGTAAGAGATTGTATATTGGTTGGAACAAAACTCCACCAGAAAAACCAGATGAATTTGCTAAAATTGCAACAACAATAGCAACAGGAAACATATACCAGTATTCAAAAGTCATTATTCACCTTCCTTGTATAGAGCTATATCTTGATATTGCTCCAGAGCATCGTCAATTTCTTTTTGTTCAATACCGGTGTTTATTGAATAGGTTTTATACATTCTTACAAAGGTTTCAAGTGCGGAAAGGTCCATAAGCATATTGTCCATTTCTTTTATAAGATCATCAGAGAGATTGATAATATTTTTAAAATCAGAAAGCCTCATCTTTTTTGTTTCAAGAACCTCTTCAGCCTTGTCTCCTGCTATAAGAGAGATTTTTTGGGAGGCTTCTTCTATTTTATGTCTATGCCGAGATATCTCCTGCCTTATTTGCATAATAAGATCCTGAAGATTTACATTCATTGTGTTTATGAGTTTTGCAATCTGACCAATTTCATCATTTGTCATTATAGGAACAGTGACTGTGAGGTCGCCATCTGCAATCTTTTTGGTCGCTTCCACAATGCCATCCATAGGAGCAACTATATCCTTGGTAAACATTAGAAAGGCTCCTATTATGCTTCCAAAAACAACAAGGAGTAGTAATATCATTCTGTTTCTTAAGTCATAAATTGGCTTTTCTATTGAGCCTATCAATTCCCTTTCATTGATTCTTGATTTTGTATCTCTGGGAAGAGTTGAGTCTATATGAGCAATAAAGTTCTTTTTAATCTCGTCTCTTAGCCTGCCAGAGCTAAACTCAAATATAATCTCCGCACTTACTGATATGGATACAATTGAGATTAAAAGAAAGTATAGGGTAAGCTTTCTTTTTAGTCTTGAGGTTGCTTTTTTAGAATGGTTCATCTTTGTCCTACAGAAATTTTTATGAATTAAGGTATCCTTTGCTGGAGATATTATTTTATGGCAAAAGATTTTCCTCAAGTAATAATTTAAAGGTTATATAAAATTTTTCAACTATATCATAAATAAAAGTTTTATTACTCATTTTTATTTTTATAGCAGATATTAAAGAATTTTATGAGATCCTCCCTTGTGAAATCTTTCCCCTCATTATAAAAGGCAGATGATCTCTGAACTTTCCATTGTGATTCAGGAGAAAAGACGTTATAATAAACAGATGGGAAAAAAGAAATTTTTAAGGATTTCAAAAAGTCAATTGTTTCACGAATCTCTTCCTTTGTTTGTTCTGGCAATCCCATTATAAAATAGCCTCTCACATTAAAACCAAGATTTTGAGCTGCTGAGGCTATATTTTTGAATTTTTGTGAATCAAAGGGTCTGTTATTTTCTGATTGTATTGAGCTGGATTTTGTAACCAGTGATATATTCAATTCCTTAAATCCAGCTTCTTGCATAAGAGGTAATATCTCTTCATTTATATTTTCAATGGAAATTCCATTCATGGCTGTAAGCTCAAAATTTTTTTGAATAGTTTTTTTAAGCTTGATAATTTCATTTAAAAGAGATTTAGCTCTTTCTTGATTTGCAAAGAGATTATCATCTTCAAAATTGATTATATCTGCTTTGTAATATTTAAGGCATTGATCTATTTCTTTCATGGCATAATCTATATTGGTTGTTCGATATTTATTTCCCCAGATTATTTTACCTGTGCAGAAGTTGCATCTGTTAGGACACCCACGGGATGTTATCAGAGAGATTAATTTTTTCTTATATGCTATAAAGTCCCTTGGAGCAAGCAACTCTCTTGCAGGATAGGCAATTTGATTTATGTCAGGACTTTGCGACAGAGAGTTAATATTTTGAGGATTCTTTGTATATATCACACCAGGAATATCATCTAAGGTTCCTCCTTTTTGGATTTTTTCTAAAAGCTCAATAGATGATATTTCACCCTCACCTCTGATGATAAAGTCAACACTTTGAGCGTTTAGATAATATTGAGCATGTAAAGTAGCATGATTGCCACCAACTGCTATTATTGAATTTTTGTGATGCTTTTTTATTAGTTCAATAATTCTGTCCACTTCTTCATAATATGTTGTAAAGAGAGAGGATATAAACCATAGATCTGCCTCTATGTTTTTTATCCTAAGGGATATTTCTTCCCAGCTTAATCCCCAGTGAGAGTATGACTTAAAAGGAAATTTTAAATAAGGATCACTTTGCAACATGAATTTTTTCAAATAATCAAATTCATCAGGTATAGGCATTTCCTTTTTCTTTGCCAGGTGGCAGTTTAATAGCATTACCTCATGACCTTTCTCTTTAAGGGCAGATGCAATATATAAAAGACCAAGAGGCTGTCTTCTGATGTTTGTTATATAGAAATCTTCTATTGGTGGATGAACAAGAACTACTTTCATTGTGACTCACTTTTAGTAACATCATGTTAATCTTTGATTTTGTGTCAATTCGCTTTTGCTTTGTAAAATTTGTCACCTTGCAATTTAAATTTTGAAATAATATTTGAGTTTTTAGGCATATTATCAATATTTTGTTCAGACAATAGACTTTGTACTGAAAATTATTCTTAGGGATTATGGCTGTGCTTTTTCAGCTCATAGTTTAATTTAAACAAGGGAGAAGTTTATGCTTATTGATTCACACACGCATTTTGATTTGATGATTGAGGATAAGGTAGCAACAGAGGATTCTCTGATAAATTCACTTTCACAGAATCAGATTGAATATATAGTGCAGATAGCCATTGATGAGTCAAATCTCCTATGGTCAAGGGAGTTTGCTCTTAAGCATAAAGACAGGGGTGTTTTTTATACGCTGGGGATTCATCCCTCTTCAAAGGCTGATGAGGTTGCTTTAAAAAAACTTTCATCTATTGTTGAGGAGGATGCTTCATCTTCTCATAGAAATTTGATCTTTGGTATTGGTGAGTGTGGTCTTGATTTTTATAGAATGAGGCAGAGTGAAGATATGCAGAGGAGTTCCTTTGAGTATCAAATAGATCTGGCCTTAAAATACGATCTGCCTCTTATTGTCCATTTACGCGATGCCCTTGATGAGGGATATGAGATTATAAAAAGGAAGTCTATTTCGAAGGGGGTGATGCACTGTTTCCCTGGAGACTCATCCTGGGCAAAAAAATTTTTGGACCTTGGATTTTATATATCCTTTGCAGGGAATCTTACATATAAAAAGGCAGTGGAGCTACATGATGCATTGGCTTATGTTCCTCTCGACAGGATTTTTTTTGAAACAGATGCACCTTTTTTAACTCCAGTGCCTTTACGTGGAAAACCCAATTTGCCAGAGTATATATCTTATACTTATAAATTTGCTGCTGATATGAGAAAGATTCCTTTGCGTTCCCTTGAAGATAAAGTTGCAGAGAATTTTTCAAGGCTTGTTTCTCTATGATAAATCTTAAAGGAGTGGAAATATCAACCTGCGATGAGAATTTTTTAATTCAGATTTACGATATTTTGAAGCAGGAAAATTCTGGCAGCAGAGATTTAGCCAGAGATCTGGCGGAGATTTTTGCATCTGATGTAATATCTTTTGTTGCTCACAGAAAGAAAAGGCTGCTTGGTTTTATCATTGCTCTTAGATTGGATTGTGATATCCATATTAAAAGTTTATATGTTTTACCTAAATACAGAGGATTAGGTATTGCTTCAGAACTTTTTGGGGCATTGGAGAAAAATGTAAAAAATTTTGGAGATGGAAATTTTTTTATTGATATTCACACAAGGTATGGTGATTTAATTAAATTTTTTAATAAAAGAGGCTTTGTTTTAGAAGATCAAAGAGTGGTCTTAAAAAAATTTTTTAACGGAGAAATATATTGAAGACTACAGTAAAAAATAGCGATCCATCAACTCTCGTATCAAAAACTGGCTTAAGCATTAAGCCTTCTGGAATAAGGGAATTTTTTGATATAGTCTATAACATGAAAGATTGCGTCTCCTTAGGTGTAGGGGAGCCAGATTTTGATACCCCATGGCGAATTTCTGACACAGGGATCAATTCAATTAAAGATGGCTTTACTCATTATACTCCCAATAGAGGGGTGCCAGAGCTTCTTCGATTGATTTCTGAATATCTTGTTGATAGATATCGTATTAGCTATAGCCCTGACTCAGAGATCATAGTTACAATGGGGGTAAGTCAGGCCCTTGATCTTGCATTGAGAAGTATAGTTGATCCAGGTGATGAGGTCATTGTAATTGAGCCCTGTTATGTCTCTTATCAGGCCAACATAGAAATGGTCCATGGTGTGCCAGTTGTAATTCCTACTTTTTTTAAAGAGGGCTTTAAGGTTGACCCTGATAGATTAAAAAAAGCTATTACTCCAAAGACAAAGGCAGTGTTGCTTAATTATCCATCTAATCCTACAGGGCTCACCTTTCCTGAGGAATTGTTGAGGGAGATAGCTGATATTGCCATTAAGCATAATATTATAGTAATATCTGATGAGATATATTCAGCCATTTCTTATGGGAAGTCCCATTTTTCTATAGCTGCTGTGGAAGGCATGAAGGAGAGAACCATAGTGCTCAATGGATTCTCTAAGTCCCATGCTATGACAGGATGGAGATTGGGTTTTGCTGCTGCGCCAAAATATATTCTTGATATAATGCTTAAGATTCATCAATATACAGGCCTTTGTGCTCCTTCAATATCTCAGTATGCTGCAATAGAGGCATTGCAAAATGGAGCTCCTGATGTAGAGAGAATGGTCAATGAATATACAAGGAGAAGAAATTTTATAGCAAAATCATTTAATGACATAGGGCTTCCATGTCTATATCCAGAGGGTGCTTTTTATGCTTTTCCTGATGTTTCTCCAACGGGTCTTTCTTCAAGGGATTTTGCTCTAAAGTTACTGGAGAAATATAAAGTTGCAGTAGTTCCTGGAACAGCCTTTGGAGAGTCAGGGAAAAATCACATAAGGTGTTCCTTTGCAACTTCAATGGAGAATATAAAGACAGCAATGGAGAGAATTGAAGATTTTGTAAAAGGTTTATGATTGCTAATGTCTCTTCTTATTGATGGCTTTAACCTTATCTATAAATTTCCGGAGCTTGAGTCATTCATGTATATTGACAAGCTCGATGAGGCAAGATCTGGATTACTCAATATACTGAGATCATATCAAAGGATTAAAAAGGGGAACATAACAGTTGTATTTGATGGGAAAAAGGAGCCCTCAAGAGAAATTAGAAGTGAGAGCTTTGGCTCGATAGATGTTTATTACTCACTTGATTATTCTGCAGATTATATAATAAAGCAATTCGTAAAAAAGGATCAAAACCCAAAGATGGTAACAGTTGTATCTTCAGATAAGGATATAATTGCCTTTATAAAAAGGTTTGGAGCAAAGAGTATTACCAGTGAAAGGTTTGCCGAGATTGTTAATCATGCCTTTGAGCAGCAGAGGCTAAAGGAAGAAAAAATGCTTGAGGAGCAAATAAAAGTAAATCCAAAAATCACTGAAGATGAAATAAGCTATTGGCAAAAGCTTTTTTCTCAGAAAAAAAGAAATCAACGATAAAATCAAGATTTTGTTAAGTGGGAATCAAATTTATTCCTTGAATAAAATTTCGCACTGTGTAAACTTGTCATAAATATAAAAATATTTACAGGGGCATTTCTGATATTTTAATCAAAAGAGGTATATTTATGAGTGAACGTGTTCAGCTTACAAAAGAAGGTAATATAGCATATATTACTCTTAATGATCCAAGTGGCCTTAACCTTGTAAATAAAGACGTTGTTTTAACCCTGGCAGATGTTCAGGAGGAATTGTCAAAGGACAATCAAATCAGAGCAGCTGTGTTGCAGTCCTCAGCCCCTCATTTTTCCGCAGGTGTTGAGCTTTCTTTTCTTCAGACCGTGGATACAAGATTTGTTAAGGATAATCTTAACTTTTTACAGAGGACTTTTAGCAGATTTCAGGAGTTTCCCTTCCCTGTTATTTGTGCAATAAACGGAATTTGCTATGGAGCAGGTCTTGAGCTTGCTTTAAGCTGTGATATTAGAATCGCTGCAGAGGGAGCACGTCTTGCTCTTCCAGAGGTTAGATTTGGTCTTACTGCAGATCAAACAGGAACAACAAGGCTCACTAAGCTTGTAGGTATTGGGCAGGCTAAAAAGCTTATTTTATGCTGTGAAGAGGTTGATGCTGCAGAGGCATATAGAATAGGTCTTGTGGAATATTTAGTCAAACCTGAGGAATTGCAGGGTCAGGCTACAAGGCTTGCTAAGAGAATTGCAGGATTACCACCTTCAGGAGTCCGTTTTGGAAAATGGGGAGTCAATGTTGCTGCAGAGGGCAATACCTATGCTGCTCTTATGTTTGAACAGGCTCAATCAATTTACTGCTTTGGAACAGAGGATAAAGAAGAGGCTGTGAAGGCCTTTATAGAAAAGCGCAAAGGTGTTTTTAACGATAAGTAATTTTTATAATGAAATAATAAATGCCTCGCTACTGCGGGGCATTTTTATTAAGAAGAGTTAAATCTTGGAATATTATAATCCCTTTTTTTCTCATGGTATTTTTTTAAATCGCATAAATCGTTTTGTGGCAAAGGTGAAGATCTCTGGCAGGGTTGAGGAGGTCTATGTGCCAAATACAGGAAGACTCTCTGAGCTTGCTTTGCCAGGAGCAGAGGTTTTGCTTTCAAGTCTAAATAATAGTCGTTTCAGATATAAAATTCTCTACATAATCAAAGATGAATTTCCTGTTATGATAGACTCAACCTATAGTAACAGGCTTTTTCATGATCTCATCATTTCAGAAAAAGTCCCATATTTTGAAAATATTTACTCTGCCAAAAGAGAAGTGACCTACGAGAATCATAGATTTGACTTTTTGATTAAAGACAATCAAGGAGAACATTTTGTCGAAGTGAAGTCCTGCACACTTTTTTATGATGGAGTAGCCTCTTTCCCTGATGCAGTAAGTTTACGAGCAGCAGAACATGTGGCTGCTCTTGCAAAGAGCAGTAAAGGAACTCTGGTATTTTTTATCTTAAGTGATAGTGCAAAGATTTTTATTCCCAATTACCACAGGGATTACAATTTTTACAAAACACTTCTACATTATAAAAATGAGATAACCATAAAGGCTCTCAGGGTGAGCTATTCAAATACCCTTGATATTGATACTGTTACAGATGTTCCGGTTTTTTTGCCAGAGGTTGGAAGGAGCGGAATCTTCATTTTGCTTTTTAGACATAAAAATAAAGAAAGCTTTCATATAGTTGCAGGGAAAGGCAATGATGTTTTTAAAGGGATAAAAACTTTTAGAAGTGGTAAGAGTTCCTCCATTAATTTATCGGAGTTTGACTTTATACTTGATATTCCTGTAATTACAGAGGATAAAGATTTGAGCTTTTTTCTTAAGCTCATGGAGGCTAATTTTAATTTTAACAAATTAGATTTTGGTGATGTTTTATTATTATCTTTTAAAGAAAATCCAGCAGCAAGCAAAAAATTTTGGGAAGTGGTGCTATTTTTGTGGTTTGGAGATTTTTCCAGGATAGAGCTTTTTTAGCAGTTCTGTTTTATTTTTGTTTTTTAATATCTGATAGATCCTCTGGCGGTTTTCATCTTTATACCAGAATAGAAAAACTTTTTGTTCTTCTCTCTCTGATTTAGATCTTGCACAGTATATTCTTTCTTCACTATAAGGCGAAAACCCAGTATAGTAAATCACGGAAGATAGAGTCATTGGAGTAGGAGTAAAATCCTGCACCTGTTCAAGTATAAGGTTATCTTGAGATGTTTTAATTGCAAGGTCAATCATATCCTCAATTTCTGATCCAGGATGAGATGATATGAAGTATGGAATAATCTGCTGGCGTAGCCCTCTGTCGGCAGAAATCCTGTTAAATATTTTTTTGAATTTTACAAAAAGAGAGTAAGATGGTTTTCTCATAATATTTAGAACTTTCTGAGAGGTATGCTCTGGTGCAACTTTTAGTCTGCCAGAAACATGCTCTGTTATTAACTTTTCTGTATATTCATCACAGTGGAATTTTTTTCTTTTTTCCTTGTCATCACACAGAAGCATATCATATCTTATACCGCTGGAGATGAATATTTTTTTTACGCCATTTATCTTAGAACAGTGATTGTAAAGATCAATAAGTGGCTGATGATCAAAGTTAAGATTGTTGCAAATAGAAGGGAATAGGCATGAGGGTCTTTTGCATTTTTTGCAGATATCTTTTTCTATACCCCCCATCATATACATATTTGCAGAAGGACCGCCGATATCAGATATATATCCACTGAAATCCTCCATCTCTGTAATCCTTTTGACTTCTTTTACTATGGAGTTAGGGCTTCTGCTTATTACATTTTTCCCTTGATGAGCGGTTATTGCGCAGAAACTGCATCCTCCAAAACAACCCCTGTGAGATGTAACAGAGTGACGTATCATCTCGTATGCAGGTATTCTCTTTCCTTTATAACGTGGGTGTGGAAGCCTTGTGAAAGGGAGATCAAATGCAGAGTCTATATCTTTTGTTGACGTTTGTGTAAACATGGGATTTATTACAACATAAGTTTCTTTGTGTTGTTGAATTAGCCTTATGTTTTTTCCGCAGGAAAGAGACTCTTCCAGAATAAGAAAATTTTTGGCAAAGAGATTTTTATCCTTAAGGCACTCCTCATGGGAATAGAGGAATATATCTTCCCAGTTTTTTCTTTTTTTCAGCTGAGAGAGGTCATCAATTAAATAAGAGCACTGCTCAGTTGTTTTGAGTGATTGAAAGGGAACACCTTTTTTCAAGAGGGTAACAATCTCAGAGAGTGGCTTTTCACCCATTCCATATATAAGGAGATCCGCTCCGCTTTCAATAAGAATTGATGGTTTTAGAGAGTCGCTCCAGTAATCATAGTGAGTTAATCTTCGCAAAGAGGCCTCAATCCCTCCTATTATAACAGGTGTATCTGGAAAGAGTTTTTTCAATATGGAGGAGTAAACAGTTACTGCATAATCTGGTCTTTTTCCACTTTGACCATCTGGGGAATAAGCATCGTCAGAGCGAAGCCTTTTTGCTGCAGTATAATGATTTACCATTGAATCCATGCAGCCTGAGGTCACTGCAAAGAAAAGTGAAGGCTTGCCGAATTTTTTAAAATCCCGCAGGTCATCTCGCCAGTTAGGTTGAGGAACTATAGCAACTTTTAATCCATGGCTTTCAAGGAGTCTACCAATAAGGGCACTGCCAAAAGATGGATGATCAACATAGGCATCGCCACTGAATAGAATTACATCAAGGTCATCCCATCCTTTAATTTTTGCTTCTTTTACAGAGGTGGGCAGCCACTTAGTTAGGTCATAGTTTTGCCTTTCCATGTTTTATTTTAATATTATATGGCGATATTTATTTATAGCTTTTATCATAGCTTCATAATTGCATCCCACAAGAATTGCAAGATAGGATGTAATTGCAGATCCCATAACTATTGCCATAGGAATAGAGAAGGACTTACCAAATTCTTTGTTTATGTCAATAAAGGTATTGCTATAGTTTACAAGTATTATGCTTGCAAAGATGATGCTTGAGGAGGCAATCCATTTGAAAGGGGAGATGTTGCTGTATCCTGAGGCATTCTGTTCCTCTATTTTTGCTATTATAGATTTTTCAATCCACGAAGGAGCACAATAAGGTGCATCAGCTTTCATTGAATTAAGGCTGTGGAGTAATATTGCACTTTCTCTTCTGCATTTTGGACACAGGAGAAGATGCAGTTTTATTTTTAAGGGGATATGGGAGTAATCATCTATCTCAAGCAACTTGGACATTATTTTTTCACAATTCATAACATTCCTCCGACAGAGTATTTTTAAGTCTGCTTCGTAAAATATTCTTGGCTCTAAAAACATCTGATTTAATGGTATTGACTGGCAAACCTGTTATTTCACTTATCTCAGAGTATTTAAGGCCCCAGAAAAAATACATATCAAGGGAAACTTTGTATCTCTCTGGCAGTTTATTTATTTCCTCAAGAAGAGTCTCTCTCAACTCATTTGCTATGTGGGATTCATGGGGAGAGAGATTTCTATCCAAAAAATCCTTTTCTTCAATTGATGAAAATTCCTCTTTTTTGCTCTTTTTTATATTGAGAGCAAGGTTGTAGGCCAGTTTGACAAGCCAGAATCTAAAGGGTGCAATTTCCCTGTAGCTATTTATATTGCTAAAGGCCTTGAAGAATACCTCCTGCGAAAAATCAGCAGAGTCATCTGTGTTATAAAAAAATCTCATGCCAATACTAAAGACTTTGTTGCTGTATCTTTTTACTATTTCGCCAAAATCTTCAGTTTTTCCTTTTTGCACCCTTTTAATAATCTGTTCATCAGTCAGATTTTTAATTTTCATGATTTCTTTGTTTTATGCCGTATTATAAAGAATAAAAGAAGGCTTAAGCCCACAGCAGAGGGTATGAGTCCACTGAGAACGCCATAGCTAAAACCATCTTTTATCAGAAAAAATAATACAAGCATCAATCCAACAAAAAATATTAGTAATCCAGAAAGGAGAGAAAAAGTATCAATATCAAAATTTGTTTTGTTGTAGATCCCTTTCTTTATCATTTCAACTTTGAGCTTATAATTCCATAATAAATAGAAGAATATAATAAGACTACCCATTACAATTCCAACAATGGGGATAATACTTACAATAATTTGAGCAGCAGTTGAATTCATAAAAGCCTCTTTATCACCTCAAAAAATTAAACTTACTTAGAGCAGATATAATTTATTAAACAACAATTTAATTAAAAGAGGTGCAAAAAAATGCAACTAAAAAGCCATCCAGGTTGTTTTTATAATAAATAAATTCACAAGGAAAGGGTGTTTTATGAACATACCACAAAATGAAAAGTTTTCTGCCTATTCCCATGGGGCAGCAATACCTATTATGGCCATTGGGACAGCAGTTCTTCTTTATCTTGCTAAGGGAAATTTTAAATTGCAGCTTGTCTCTGCCATATATGGGATCTCAGCTATATTACTTTTTACAGCAAGCTTTTTATATCACGCTCGCAAGAGTCCAGAAAACGATACAAGTATATGGAGGAAGTTAGATCACTCGGCAATATTTTTTCTTATAGCAGGGACTTATACTCCAATGTGCTATCTCTACCTTGATGGTGCAATGAAATGGGGTATTCTCATTGCACAGTGGACTCTGGTATTGCTGGGAATTATCTTCAAAATATTTTTTGTTAATGCACCAAGGGTTATAGGGACATCAATCTATCTTTTGATGGGATGGATGGTTGTTATTCCCTTTAGGTCAATTATAAATGCCATGCCACATGGTGTTTTTATGTTTCTTCTCTGGGGAGGGATTTTCTATACAGTGGGTGCTGTTATATATGCAATAAAAAAGCCAGATCCTTTGCCTGATTATTTTGGCTTCCATGAGATTTTTCATATCTTTGTCGTGACTGGGGCTTTATTTCACTTGATGATGCTCTTTGCAAGTCTGACAGCATAAATTCTGTCTTTGTGTAATCAAAGGATCTTGCCACTTTTGATGGCAAGATCAAGATATTTACAATTTGATTTTTAATAACTTCTTTTATCGTTTCTTTATAAAAACAGAAATAGGCATTTGAATTATGCTAAGCACAGATGTGTACATAAATCCAATCTGGAAAAGCGCTACAAGTGGTAGTGAAAAATAGAGGTCATTTTTATAAGTAAAATAAACGGCGTAGGTCATATATATGGCAAGTATGAGCTCAATTACTGTCACAAGATCTAATTTTTTGCTTCTATAAACATTCCCAAAGAGTTTTTTCACTCTTGTAGAAATATTTATTTCCTCATCATCAGAGACGTTGTATTTAGGTGTTCTGTTAAAGGGAGTTTGTTTTTTAATGATAGCCTCAATGACAGCTTTTGTATTGTTTATGCAAAGCCCTATGCCAATGGCAACAACAAAAGGCAGGTATATCAATGGTTTTGCTGTGGAACGATTTCTCACGCTAATTGTCTCTTTTATAACAACATATTCTGTATAAAAGTAAAAGAGAAAAACAGAGAGAGTTGCGCATATAAAGATTGGCAAATCAAGTATAAAAAGCTTTTTGTATCCACCATAGTATCTTATGGCAAGCACTACTGGCATAAATACAGTGAGCAATGTCATAAGTGCATAGGCAAAGTTTGCACCAATATGGAAAAAGGCCTCAAGCTTAACCTTAAAAGGAATATTTGCTTTTAGAATAACTCCCTTGAGTTTAAGGAATGTTTGAATTGATCCCTTTGCCCATCGGAATTGTTGAGATTTAAATGCAGTCATTTCAATGGGGAGTTCTGCAGGGACAGTTAGATCTGGGAGATATATGAATTGCCAGCCCTTAAGCTGCGCTCTGTAACTGAGGTCAAGATCTTCAGTTAAAGTGTCGTGCTGCCATCCACCTGCATCTACAATGGTTTTTCTTCTCCATATACCTGCAGTTCCATTAAAGTTAAAGAATCTTCCAGATCTGTTACGTGCAGTATGTTCAATCATAAAGTGACCATCAAGGAGTATGCTCTGGCATTCTGTAAGTAAAGAATATCTGCGGTTTACATGATCCCATCTTGCCTGTATCATCCCTATATTGTCATCTGTAAAGTAATGAATTGTCCTTTCAAGAAAATCCTCTGGAGGCAGAAAATCAGCATCAAAGACAGCAATAAACTCAGCATCAGTGAGATTTAGTCCATTTTCAAGAGCTCCAGCCTTGAATCCACTTCTATCAGTCCTGTGAATGTAATGGATGTTGAAACCATCTGCCTGTTTTTCTTGGCATTTTCTTTTTGCTATTTCACATGTATCATCTGTGGAATCATCAAGAACCTGGATCTCCATAAGTTCCTTTGGATACCTTATTTTTGTTACATAATCGATAAGCCTTTCAACTACGTATTTTTCATTGAAGATTGGCAATTGAATAGCAACCTTTGGTAAGGTGTTAAATTCACAAAGAGGCAATATTTTATCGTGTCTGTGCTTTTTGAAGAGATATATTGTATAATATCTGTTAGCTCCATAAATTGAAAGTAAAAAGAGAATTATCATGTAAAACACTATTATGGCAGTTTCCATAGTTGCATCATTCCTCGAAAGATAAACAAAGTTTTAAATATAGTAGTTCCATATTTATGTAAAGAGCTACTTTGCATAGTATTAAAACACTAATGTAAAAGGCTTTATAAAAATCAAGAAATACAATAAAAAAGTTACAAAATTTTCTAAAAAAAATATTAATGTTAATTCCTCGCCGTATGTTTTAGTGTAAAAAAATTATATCTCTCCACCTAAAGAGTCGCTGATAATAGTGCATTTTCTATTACTAAAAAAGTATTTATGATTTACTCTTAAAAATTTTCAAGGAATAATTGTCTAAATTTAAGAAAATTTTGTATTTTTGTAGCCAAAAAAACAGAGATGTCTTAGTTAGACTTATTTTAAAAATATATGGTCGGGCATATTTATGGCAAAAAGTAGATATTTATATATAGATTTATTGCGCTCATGGGCAATGACTATAATGATTGAGGTTCATGTGGTCAATGCCTTTATGCTGCCTATTTTAAGAGAGACTCTATGGTTTCCGGCTCTTAATTTTATAAATGGTCTTGTGGCTCCTTCATTCATCTTTATTTCTGGATTTGCCTTTGTTGTTTCTGTTCATGGAAAGGGAGAAGAACTCAGGGGTTTTGGAGATATTTTCCGCAAGAGGTTAAGGAGAATCTTTTTAATTTTTATTGTAGGCTATCTCATTCATGTTCCTTATTATTCTTTTGGCAATATTATAAAGTATGCAAGCCCGGAGGAAATGAAGCATTTTTACAATGTTGATGTTTTGCAATGTACTGCTGCAGGGTTGCTCATTTTATTATTTTTTAGAATAGTTCTTAAAGACAACAGAGCTTTTCATATAGCAGTGTCTGCTATGACGATTTTAGTTGCATCACTGTCTCCTGTTGTATGGAAATATGATTTTGCAGAGTTCTTACCTCTGCCCATTGCCTGCTATTTTAATGATCTCCACGGCTCATTTTTTCCATTATTCCCATGGAGTGCTTTTTTGTTTGGAGGTGCCTCTTTTGCCATGTTTGTTCTTGCTGCAGAGAGGGATTCTTCCATTGAAGTTTTTATGAAGAAAATAGGCTCTATATCTTTAGTTTTAGCTTTAATACTCTTTGCAATAGTTTCTTATCTCTGCTTTATGCCATGGTATAACATAAAACCAAGTCCTCTTTTCTTTGCAGAGCGTTTAGCCATTGTTATTTTTCTTGTAAGCCTGTTGTGGGTTTATCAAAAAAATAAAAATAGCAGTGATTCATGGTTTCTTGCCATTGGCAGAGAATCCCTTCTTGTTTATTGGCTTCATCTTCAGATAATTTACAGGCATTTATGGTCCGGGAGATCTCTGGAGAATATTTATGGCCTTAGACTCACTTTTGTTCAGGCTATTGGCTCTTCTCTTTTGCTTATTTTTTCGATGTTTGTAGTTGCTTTTATATGGAATAAAATTAAAAGCAAAAGTCCAAAGATGGGGAAGGTTCTCTTCTGGCTTGTTGTCTTTGCATTTTTATGGAAGTTTACTTTTTATTGAAGGTTTTTTTAAAACATAGCATAACCCTTTTGCTTATGCCAAATCGCTGCAGCCTTTCCACGCGATTTGGCCTAGCCCAAAGGACTGCCAGGGAGTAAAGCACATAAGCTCTGTTGTGCGCAGTTTTTAAATTGTAACTCTGCTTTACTTTCAAGTAACTCGCTGGCGAAGCTATGCTGCAATATATTAACAATTAAGTTTTCCATTATTCCAGCGTTTTTTCAATCAATTTTAAGAATTTTTTGAACAGTTCCCATAGCAGTTAATGGGGATGAATTAGCCATTGAAAAATTTGTTGATGAATATAGTAACAAGAGCTATTATACATGTATTGCTTATGTAAACCTTCTGGTGTTTTCCATGGCAAGCTCAGGCTTAATTGAATGAGAGGAAAAATCTGGAGCAGGACAAACAGAAAAGAGCGACCAGAAGTAGTGAATTAAATTGCCTTTTGCTTGAAATACCTGATTAATTGAAGCTGTAAAAATCAACAAAGAAATTAACATTTTTAGAAATTTGTTTTTATAATATTGTCAAAGGAGGTAATTATGAGGAAAACTATTTTTAAATCACTTTTCCTTTTTATTGTCATGGCAATAGCAATTCTTTTTTCACAAGGGGTTAAGGCTCAAAGCAGCATTCAATGGTTAGTTAAACCACAATTTGATTATATAGATGATTTTAGCAATGGTTTTGCTGCTGTCAAACAGGGCTCTAAGTGGGGCTACATAAATACAGAGGGTAAAATTGTAGTTAATCCAGTTTTTGATGAAGTTACTGCTTTTAAAGATGGTTTTGCTGCAGTTAAAAAAGATGGCAAGTGGGGTTTTATAGATAGAACTGGAAGATTTATAATAAAGCCGCAATTTAACCTTGTATGGGGTTTTAGCGATGGTATGGCCAAGGTGTACTTAAACAAGAAATATGGTTTTGTAAGCAAAGAAGGCCAGGTCATAGAGCCTCAGTTTGATGATGCGAGTTTTTTTGAAAATGCTATAGCAGTTGTCCAGAAGGGTTACCTGAGAGGACTTATAGATAAAGAAGGAAAATTTATCATTGAGCCACAGTTCAATTCCTTAGATGACTTTAAAGAAGGTGTGGCTGTTTTTGAGGTAGGATATAAATATGGTTATATAAATACAGAGGGCAAAGTTGTAATAAAGCCAGAATTTAATAATGCAAATGGTTTTAGTGAAGGTCTGGCTGCAGTTGAAAAAGATGGTAAATGGGGCTTTATAAACAAAGAGGGGAAAATGGTTATAGAACCTCAATTTGAAGAGGCATGGGGATTTGATGAAGGGCTGGCTAAGGCTAAGAAAGAGGGCAAGTGGTGTTATATAAATAAAGAGGGTAAATTTATAACCAAACCGCAATTTGATGATCTATGGTCTTTTAGCGAGGGGCTTGCTGCAGTTAAAAAAGATGACAAATGGGGCTTTATAAACAAAGAGGGCAAAATAGTCATAGAACCCCAATTTGATGAAGTATATGCTTTTGAGGGAGGTTTTGCTAAATTTAATGTAGGAAATAACTGGGGCTTGATAGACAGGGAAGGTAGAATAGTTATTAAACCTCAATTTGATTATATAAGTAATTTCACTGAGGGATTGGCTGTAGTTAAAAAAGATGGCAAATATGGCTTTGTAAATAAAGAAGGTAAAGTAGTTATAGAAATTCAATTTAATAGAGTTGCTGATTTTAGCGAGGGGCTTGCTGCAATTGAAAAAGATGGTAAGTGTGGCTTTATAGATACAGAGGGAAAATTTGTCATTAAACCTCATTTCAGTGGAGTCCTGCCTTTTGAAGCGTCAGTAGCAAGAGTTAATGAAGGAGGTCGATGGTTTCCAGAGGCAGAAATGGGAGTAGATGGTGGCAAATGGGGTCTCATTAAAAATCCGTTTAAGGCATCAGATAAGATTACAAATTATGAAAAGGCAGGGGATTTTGTTGGGACAATAAGCTCTATCAGTGGCAATGAGGTTATAGTTTCTGGAAAAATTGCAGATAAGGTCAAAATATTTGATAAGTTATGCGCTTTCAATGGTGAAAAGATTGTTATTTTGCAGGCACACTTTCCAATGATGACAATTGCAAAATGTAAGGTTATACATGGCTCAATTAATGATTTGCAAGGAGGAATGAAGGTTTATTTCTATAAAAGAAAAAAAGATGATTAATAATATTTTTTGATACTATCTATTCTTGAAATTTTTCATGGAAGAAATGCTTTATGCCCCAAAGATTAGGTTTTTGGGGCATAAAATTTTAAAAAGCTTTTTTAAAAATTATTACTGAAAAGTAATAGACATTTTTTTATGTAAATAAAAAATTTTCATATTAAAGCCTTGAGGCTTTTATCAAAATAGGCTTTCAGGTTTAATAGATGAAAATTAAAACCCCTGGCGATATAGATTCCTTAGTAGAGGATTTTTATAATATAATAAACACCTCTGATTGCCATTATGAGGCCTTGAAAAAAATATCGGACTTATCTATAGATACCTTTGGCGATTATATTACCCCAGGTAGTTTTTGTCTAAAAGATGAGATATACATAAACCTCTTTGAATTGCTTGACCAGATTGTATTTGAGCTTTCTAACGATAGAGAAGAAAAGAGCAACATCAGGGATTATATAATAGAAGATATATATATAAGGCTATCCATTATACTTGAGGCCCTTGTCTGGCCAGAGAGGTATAAAAAGAATCTTAAAAACAGACCCCTGCGCTATGAAGATACAGTAATTATAAAAAATCTTGACCTGTCTGAGTTCGTTCAACTCCTCATATCTGAGCAAGAGGAATGGATAAATCTGGAAAAGAATATAATCAAGACCTTGCTCTATTTCACAGATTTTGTCCATATGGATTATTTTTATAATATATTTCTGAATACAAAATCACCTTTTTTGAAAGCAGCTTCCTTGCTTGGATTAAAATATTGCCAGGATAGAGGCCTTAACTGGAAGACCTTAAAATATTCATCCTCAGGCTTGGATTCTCCACAGCTGGTTAAATATGCAGAGAGATTTGACACAGTATTTCTCTCTTCAAATAGACTTCCCTCTCAAAAGGAGGATGCTACCTTTGTAGTTTTGCATGTTGAAAAACAGGCAGCCTTATATAAAAAAGAAGAAGATATTATGTGGATTCTTGGCCTTGCAGAGAGAGTCTCTTCCCTTAATTTTGAAAATTCCTGGCTAAATGAAATTAATATATCAATGTGCAATATTTTTTTACGGCTTGATGAGTCTCTTTTAAAGAAGATTTTTAAGAATGAGGATATAGTTTTAAAGGCAGCGAAATTTTTAGACTATCTTCCAAGGAATCTCTTTGACAGACTAACAGGCTTGCTTGAAAGCTTAGGAGATAATTTTTTATTTACAATAGAGAGAGTTGCACAGGTAAAAAGCAATTTTTTTGATAATTACAATTCAAATATTCTCTCGTTTATTACATATAAAGAAAGAGATTTACTCTGACCCTTTTAGCGAAGGCATATTTTTTTTAACAAAACGCCTAAATCTCTCTCTCTCGTGGGCAAGGGCCTGTCCCATGGAGGCTGTATCTCTATAGTTTATGAGATCTCGCACTGTTATTACCATGTCGTATTTGTTTTCACAAATCTGCTTTGCTATCTCAATGGTGCGATTCATTAAATTTTCCTGTGGGACAACCTCATTTACAAGGCCAAACTTAAGTGCTTCCTCTGCTGTTATAAATTGGCATGTAAGGGACATCTGTTTGGCTCTTCTTTTGCCAACAGCCTGCTGCAATAGCTGAGTCATTCCCCATCCAGGATGAATTCCCACTTTTGCATGAGTATCTGCAAACATGGCATTGTCTGAAGCTATAAGAAAGTCACAGTTAAGGGCAATCTCAAAGCCACCTGTTATGGCATGTCCATTGATCGCACCAATGAGAGGTTTTCTACAGGAGCCAAATATATCTGGGAGGTCAATGCCGTTTCCTCTTATGTCAAAGAGATTCTCCTTCCCAATGACAGAGAGATCAATACCTGCACAAAAGGATTTTCCATTCCCTGTTATTATTCCTACTTTTATATTTTCATTTCTTGATACTTCTTCTATTGCATCATATAGACCTGCAAGGAGTTCTCTATTTATTGAATTTCGCTTTTCTGGTCTGTTGAGGGTTATAATAGCAATTTCATCTCTCACTTCAAAAAGAACAGCTTTTTCCATTAAAGATACCCCTTTTATAGTTTCATCTATATGAATAATAAAAACTAAGCTATTTTTTAGTCAAAATAAAAATTTTTACATTCTTTTTTTTTAGATATTTTGCTGATAACATTTTATCTAAAAGTTATCCACAAAAAATATAAGGTTAACAAAAATATTTTTTTGTATTATGTTGTCATAGGGTGGTCAAATTTTTTGCAAAAATTCTTAAAAGCATACATGTGCTTTTAATTTTTTAAAAAATTGTCTGAAAAAATCAGAATTAAAAGGCTTATGTCACATATAAAAATCAGACTTTATTAAATTTTGAAATAATTAAGATCTATTGGAGTAAATTAATTTATGAAATTAATTTACTTTGTTAATTATTTTGTGGATAATGTGGATAATTCTGTGGAAAACTCAAATTTTAGTAGTATTTCTTCTTTGTTTTCTCATAAATTTTTTATTATCTTTTTTACTATTTTTGAATATATAGGAGACATAATCTGTTATTCCATTTGACATCTTTATTTCCTTAGACTTTATGGCCATATCTTGATTGTTTAAGTTTTATTATTCTTTTCTATAAATTAGGGGGAGGATATGATAGGCCTTGGAACTATTGTAAATGCAGTTTCTATCCTTGCTGGAGGCTTGATTGGTTCTTTATTGAAGAGTTTTATTCCTGAGAGATACAGGGGGACAATAATGCAGGCAGTGGGTCTTTCTGTTATTATTATAGGTCTATCTGGTTCTCTTCAGGGTATGTATAAGGTGACAGAGAACAGACTTTCGAGGGATTTTATATTGATAATGATATTTTCGCTCATAATTGGTGCAATCTGTGGTGAGTTTCTAAAAATAGATAAGAGGCTTGATGATTTAGGCAATTGGTTTCAGGACAGATTTGCAAAAGAGGGCAGTTCTTTTTCTGAGGGATTTGTTACTGCAAGCTTACTTTTTTGTGTAGGTGCTATGGCCATAGTTGGCTCTCTTGAGGATGGGCTCACTGGTGAGAGGGGAACATTATATGCAAAATCTATTCTTGATGGAATAAGTTCTGTTATAATATCATCAACCTTGGGCATAGGTGTTGCCTTTGCCGCTATTCCAATACTTTTGTATCAGGGAGCAATAACTCTTCTTGCTGGGAGCATAAGACAGTGGCTTACTCCTGATGTAATAAGCCAGACCTCTCTTGTGGGAAGCATTCTCATTCTTGCCATAGGAATAAACCTGCTGGAGATAAAAAAGATCAATGTAGCAAATCTTCTTCCTGCTATTTTTGTGCCTTTTTTTTATTATCTGGCGCTTTTTTATATCAATGACCTGTTAAAACTTTTTAATTGATAGAGTTACTGCCACCTTTGTTCATGTTTCTTGCAAGCTCTGAAGGGTCAATATTTTCTAAATTTTCATTCACAAGATCCTCCAGACCTTCCACAAGGAGATTCATATCCTCTATTGTTGGGTGATGATCGAATATATATACAAAATAGGCAGTATAGCTTTTTGTTATTTTAATCCCCAATTCAGCAAAGAATAAATTCTGATCATCTTTACTTAATATGCCTGTTGCAATGGTATCTTCTTTGTTCAGGATTTCACTGTATTTTTCAAATACAGGGGAGAAATCGTCTTTAAAAAGGGTAAAGTTAGTATTGGAATCTTTTAAGGTTCCTATAAAAGAATTTATTCCAAGAAATTTAAAGAATATATATGGAACAGTCATGATTTGCCTCTGTTATTATCAAAAATATATTTTATCCCCTTCATTGTAAGCAATGGATCTACAATTACATCTCGGGAAAAGGAATCTTTCATCTTAGAGGCAAATCCCCCTGTTATAATTAAGCGAAATTTTGCCCTGTATTCCTCTTCAATCCTTGCAAATATCCCTTCTATCATTGAAATCCAGCCATAGTAGAAGCCTGACTTTATTGCATTTACTGTATCAGTGGCAATCATTTTTTCTGGTTTTTCAAATACTATCTCTGGAAGATTGGAGGCTGCATCTGCAAGGGCTTTTATGGTTGTTCCTATTCCAGGTGCAATGAGTCCTCCTACAAAGTTTCCTTCAAAGTCCAGAACATCAAATGTAGCTGCTGTTCCTATGTCCACTATGATAGAACCATTTCCATATTCATGGAAGGCTGCCTCTGTGTTTACTATTCTATCCACACCCAGTTTGGAGAGATCCCCATAGTGAAGTTTTATTGAGAAGTTGCTCTTATGGCTGATCTCAAGAGGCTCTATTGAGAATATTCTTTTACATACCCTGTGATATGATTTGTTAATCTCTGGCACCACGCTTGAAAATGCTATGCCAGTTATCTCCGCTTCGATTACATCCATAGAGGCATAGTTTTTTAGAGCCATTGCAAGGCTATGGTATAAAATATCATCACTGCCCCTTTTATCTGTTTTGTATCTAAAGATCCCCTCATTAATTGGAACTACTGAGTCATCTTCGTATAAGGCGATCATGGTTGACGTATTGCCTACATCTATGCCAAGAAACATAAGTTTATACCTTTATTCTGAAATCTCCAAGTCGTTTTATGAGACCATCGCTTTCAATTCTATTTAAAAGAGGCAGTATGTATTTTCTTGAAAGCCCTACCGCATCCTTTGCCTCAGGCACTGTTATTTTATCCTTTGCGTCAAATAAAGCTATGATCTTATCCCTCATGGAGTTGTAGATATCTTTATGGTATATGATATTGCCGTCAAGGCTTATTAAAAAGCCAAGCTTGATTAGATCCTTTATATCCTTTTTAAGAAAGTCATCTTTAATTTTGTCTAATTCAAGGCCATCTCCTGCGGATTTGAAAGCCTCTTGCAAAATTTTCTTTTTTGAATCTGGAAGAGATTCTTCTGTTACAAATCCACCTGCAAATAATCTGCCATCTTTTTCAATAATGACCTCTCTGGCAGAGATATCGTTTATAATTATTGATGTAATCTCATGAGATAAACCTGCTGAATCAGATATCTCCTTGAGGTTTGAACCTATCTTGCTTTTTAATGTTTTGTTTACCTTTTCAAGGGCTTCCTGGTAAAAATCTTTGTGAAAAAGATATTCTCCTCTTATGAGTATATCTCCAGTTTCTGATTTCTCAGAGATTGTTTTCTCCAGAAATTTCTTGCTGTTTGGTAGTGATTTAAAGATATCCTCCTTTTTTTTGTAGCCTGAGGTTGCCAATTCAAAGAGAATCAATTCTGCAATAGAGAAATCTTTTATTATGGATATATAGCTTTTTAATTTATGCTTATGTCTTGAGGGATCATAAAATGGAAGAATGATCTTCCCTCCGCCTATAATTCGAAATCCTCCAGGATTCGTAAGGACAAAGGGCTGCCCTGGATAAACAAAGGTCTTTTCGTCAAAGTGAATGCGCACAGGGGAGTATCCCTCGCTGATACTGTCTTCTATCAGTATGATTTTCCCTGTGGCTGAATTTGTTCCTGAGAGAATTTCAACGTAGGTGTTGTTTCTTATTTTTTTCTTTTTATCAAGAGGTTTAAACCATGCAATTATATCGTGAGTTTCTGTAAAGAAGTTGTATTTACAAATAATATCTCCTCTTTTTAGTTCATCTGAGTTCACATTTGCCAGATTAAGAGCTGTTCTCTGTGAAGGAACTCCTTCTGTTAATTCTCTGTAATGGCTTTCAATTTTTTTTATCTTTACCTCTCTTCTTAGAGGAAGAATGGTTACTATATCGTTTTCTTTAAAAATACCATTTTTTAAAGTTCCTGTAATTACAGTTCCTACCCCCTTTGGCGAAAAGACTCTGTCTATGTAAAGATAAGGTTTATCTGCATCAACTGTTTTTGAAAGCCTGCGGAGGTTTGCAAGTATGAGTTCCTTTAATTCTTTGATCCCCAATCCTGTCTTTGCAGAAACAGCAATTATATCAGAGTCAGAGTAATTTGTATTGGAGAGCCTTTCCTTAACTTCTTCTTTTATAATCTCGATCATCTCGTCATCGCCGAGATCGCATTTATTTATGACAACTATTATTCTTTCAACTCCAAGTAGTTGAAGAACACGAAAGTGATCCTCTGTCTGAAGCATCCACCCATCATCCAGTGCAATTACAAGTAGTGCAATATCAATCCCCCATGCTCCAGCTACCATATTTCTGATAAATCTTTCGTGTCCAGGCACATCTATAATGCTTACTGTTCCGAATTTTGGATATTCAAGGCTTGCAAAGCCAATGTCTATGGTCATCTCCCTTTCTTTTTCCTCTGGCAGCCTGTCGCAGTCAATGCCTGTGAGAGCTCTGATTAGAGATGTCTTCCCGTGGTCTATATGTCCTGATGTTCCTACTATATACATGTTTTAATCGTCCCTGTTTTTATTTTTTTGCCAAAAGCTCTTTTATTGCCTTTGAAATATCTTTTATATCTTTGTCAAATATTGTAAAGAGATCTATTACAAAGCTATTTTCTCTTATTGTTCCAAGAATAGGGGGTATATTGTTTAAAAAGTAATCGTATAGATCATCAGGGGAATATCCTGGAATTTTTAGTTTTAAACCGTAACTATCAATTTCTATACCAGGCATAGAACCTCCGCCATAGGTTGCTTTTGTTGGAATTTTTTCAATGGCATTTGATGAATTTCCATTGCAAAGCCTTATTATCTTATTGGCTTTTTTTAAGATGGTTTCTCTGCTTTGTGTTATTACTTCCCATAGCTCAGTATTCCTGTATTGGGAGTTTACATAATTCAGGAGTGTTTCCTGGAGTATGTAATATGTGATTTTATCTACTCTAAGTATTCGCATTAGAGGATTTTTCCTGAGACGAGCTATATATTCCTTTTTGCCTGCAATGATCCCAGCCTGACATCCGCCAAGCAGTTTATCTCCACTAAAACATATTAGGTCAAGTCCTTGAGATATTTCGCTAAGGACTGTTTGTTCAAAGCTTCCTGGCATCCAGTCATAGACAAGATTGCCACTTCCCATATCTCTAACAAATATTATATTTTCATTTTTTAATCCTGAGAGTTCTACAAGTGATGGGTTTTCTGTAAAACCCTCAAGTTTAAAGTTAGATCTATGGGCAGAAAAGATCATTTTTGTTTTATCTGTTATTCCCTTTTTGTAATCATCAACTGTGGTGATATTGGTTGTTCCCACCTCTACAAGAGTTGTGCCGCTTTGAGCCATTATATCAGGGATCCGGAATCCTCCACCTATTTGAATTAGTTCTCCTCTTGATACAATGGTTTCCCCTCCTTTTGCAAATTCGTTAAGTATGAGGAAAACGCTTGCAGCATTATTGTTTACTATTAAAGCATCTTCAGCCCCTGTCATTGAGGATATTAGCTCCTCTGCAAACCCCCCCCTTTTCCCTCTTTTTTTTTCTGGTATGTAAAATTCCAGATTGCAGTATCCAGAAAGATTTTCTTTGAGACTTTCAAAAATTTTTTCTCCAAGGGGGGCTCTGCCTAAGTTGGTATGAATTATTACACCTGTGCCATTTATAACCCTTTGAAGTCTTGTGGCAGATTTTATACTCAGTTGTTGCTTTATGATATTATGAAGAAGATTAATTTCCCCTTTACCTGTTTTTTTTAGATGTTCTCTATATTTTGCAACAGAGGTTCTTATGCATTCGGTGCAGGCGCTTTTCCCTATGATTGATAAATAAGGAGCAATATAGTCTTCATTTAGAAGCTTTTCTATCTGTGGGATTTCTCTCAATAGTGAATTTGTATCGGTCATAGCTTTGCCTTTTAGAAAAAATAAAAATATTTATATAAAAAGATAAAACAAGAAGTTCCTACCCTTGTTTTTTATTGAATTTCAACTCTCATATTAATTTTAATCGAAAAGTAAAAGAATTTTTTCTTTTTGTAAATTTAATTATTAAAAAAATCAATGTTAATTTCTTAATCTTTATTTTATATGGAATACAATATTGAAAATAGTATTTATTACAGTAAAAGATATTTTCAGGAATTATTACTGAAAAAATGCAAAAATATACCTTATTATGGTTGATTTTAAGGTTTAAATATTGAACAATATAAAAAATTAGTTGAAAAAAAAGTGGTAGTTATAATAATGTCAAGGGGTGAGAGGGGAGTGGCGGAGCCACTCTTTTTTTGTATTTTATAGGCAAAAGTATGTCATTAAAAGAAGAAATTTTTAAGCTTATAAATCTTGCAGCAGAGGACTCTGGATATGATATTTATGAGGCTTCTCTGTTTTTGAAGGGAGAGAAGACAAGGATTATTGTCCGCATTGACAGGATAAAAGACAATACTCCCATATCTCATAGAGATTGTGAGATTTATAGTCAGAGCTTATCCCGTCTTCTGGATGAGAAGGATCTCTTGCCTGGTTATTTTCTTGAGATTTCATCTCCTGGCATAAACAGAAAGGTGAGGGATAAGGGCGAGTTTTTAAGGTTTAGAGGGTGTCCTGTTAAGATAGTTTATGAATATGATGGGAGGCAGTTGACCTGTAAAGGCTTAATAGGCCTTGTAGAGGATGATTGTGTAGAAATTGAACTTGGTAGCGACAAGGTGAAAATAAACTACAACTCAATTATAAATGCCAATTTAGATTATTAAGGGTTTGGAGAGATGAGTAATAATTTTTTTGAAGCACTGCACCAAATAGCAACTGATAAAGGAATCTCGCGAGAGGAACTTGAAAATATTGTTGAATCTGCAATGCTATCGGCTTTTAAAAAGCAGTATGGGACTGCTGAAAACGTTACTGTAAAATTTGATAGAGAGAAAAACACAGTCAGTATAGTCACCAAAAAGATGGTTGTAAAGACTCCTAAAAATCTTGCAGAGGAGATTGCCTATGATAGGGCTGTTAAGATAAAAAAGGATGTTCACTTTGGTGATGAGATACTTGTGGAAGAGAATCCCTTTGAAACCTTCGGCCGCATAGCAACTCAAACAGCAAAACAGGTTATGTTGCAAAAGATTAAAGAGGCAGAAAAGGATATTGTTTATAATGAATTCATAGGTAAAGAGGGGGATCTCATCAACGGTTATGTGCAGAGGAAGATGAGAAACGATATTTTTGTTGACCTTGGCAGGACTGAGGGGCGCTTACCAGCATCAGAACAGTCTCCATTGGAAAGATATAAGCCTGGTGATAGGCTTAAGGCTGTTATCCTTTCTGTCAAAAAAACAAACAAAGGGCCAGAGGTTATACTGTCCAGAGCTCATCCAAAATTTATAGAGAAGCTCTTTGAGATGGAGATTCCTGAGATTTATGATGGCATTGTAAAGATAGTTAGGGTTGTAAGAGAGGCTGGTCTTAGAACCAAGGTTGCTGTTACAAGCGATAGGGATGATATAGACTCTGTCGGTGCTTGCGTTGGAATGAAGGGGGTGCGGATTCAGTCTATTGTTCGTGAAATAGAGGGTGAAAAGATAGATATAGTTGAATATTCAGATGATAAAAAGATAATGGCTGAGAATGCTTTGACTCCTGCAAGGGTAAGGGAAATAGTAGAGACCTCAGGAGGAGGGGTTATTGCAGTGGTAGACAATGATCAATATTCTCTGGCTGTGGGTAAAGCTGGGCACAATGTCAGGCTTGCTTCAAGGCTTTGTGGATTTGATATTGATATTAAAACAGAGGAGGATTATCAGGCATTTTTATCTACAAGTGAATCGAGAGCTATTGTTGATCAGCTATTTAGCAAAGAGACTGATGAGACACCTCTTGAGGAATTGCCAGATCTTGATCCAAGGATCATAAAAATTCTTGAAAAGGCTGGTATATTCTCAGTTGAAGAGCTTGTTACAAAATCTTTCGATGATCTTATGAAAATTGATGGTATAGGAGAAAAAACTGCTCAAAAAATTCTTGAGATACTCGCTGAAGTCGTTGATTTTGATGACAGTGAGGATGATAATCCCGAAAAGGATGATGAATAAAATTTAATAATCAGGACTTTGCATGAAAGCTAATGAAGTTGCCACAAAAAATCATGTTTCTTTTAACGATATTTTAGAGATATGCAGAGAATTAGGCATATCTTGCCAGAGTGAAAATGATGATGTTCCAGAAAAGGATGTTTTTCTTATAGAGAAAAAGCTTGAGACTTTAAAAAAGAAGCGCTTGGAAGAAGCTGAGAAGGCAAAGAAAAAGAAAAAAATTAAGATAAAAGGCGGTAAGGTTTCAGATGATCTGGCCAAAAGAATGGGCAAGGGCTCTTCTGGAAGGGATTCTGCAGATCAGCATTCAGAGGTTAAGGCTGAGACAGAAGTTCCTGACTCTGCCAAAAGGTCTGATGAAACTAAGGCGGAGAAGCCTTCCTCTGATGTTGCACCAGAAATAAAAACTCATGAAAGCCCTCAAAGGGACAGTCAACAGCAGCAGAGAAAGGATAGGCAGCAAAATCAGAGGCCAAATTATAATAAGCAGCAGGGTGACAAAAAAGGCTCTCAGGATCGTGGCAAGCAACAGGGTGGCAGGCCCCAGGGTCAGCATCAGCAGAGAGATGGTAAAGATAAGGATAGACCTCAGGGAAAATTTCAATCCGGTAAGGGCTCGCAGGATAAGGAGAGAGGGAAGTTCCATGGTAATAAGCCCCAGGGTCAGCATCAGCAGAGAGATGGCAAAGATAAGGATAGACCTCAGGGAAAATTTCAACCAAGGAATGATACAAAAGGCAGACCTTCTCCATCTATAAAAGATGAAAAACCAATATCCCTTGAGCTTGATGATCAAGTTGTTAAAAAAAGCAAGGGAATAGAAAAGGAGAAGGATAAGGAAAAAGAAAAAGAAAAAGCTTTTTTAAGATTAAATAAAAAAGAAAAAGAAGAAATAGAAAAAAATATAGTCATTAAAAAGAAAAGCAATAATGAACAAAAACGCGTTTCTATTCCGGAGAAAATTAGCATAACAGAAAACATAACAGTTGGTGAGCTTGCAAAGAAGTTGAATATAAAGGCCAGTGAGGTCATAGCCAAGCTTATGAATCTTGGAGTTATGGCTACTATAAATCAATCCATAGATGCAGATACCGCAGCTATACTTGCTGCTGAATATAATACAGAGGTTGATGTTGTTTCTCTTTATGACGAAACAGTTATAAAAACAGAGGAAGAGGATAGACCAGAAGATTATGTGGCAAGACCCCCTGTTGTTGCTGTTATGGGTCATGTCGACCATGGAAAAACCAAGCTCCTTGATTCAATTAGAAAAACCAATGTAATAGATAGTGAATTTGGAGGAATAACTCAGCATATAGGTGCTTATACTGTTGAGGTGAATGGCAAAAAGATTACCTTTCTTGACACTCCAGGTCATGCTGCCTTTACCACAATGCGTGCAAGGGGTGCAAAGATTACTGATATCGTAATACTTGTTGTTGCAGCCAATGATGGAGTTATGCCTCAAACAGTGGAAGCTATCAGTCATGCAAAGGCTGCAAATGTTCCAATAATTGTTGCAATAAACAAGATCGATTTACCTGAGGCAAATATTGATAGAGTTAAGCAGGAGCTTACAGCATACGATCTCATCCCTGAGGAATGGGGAGGTTCAACCTTGTTTGCAGAGATCAGTGCAAAGCAGGGGATAAATATTGATCTACTTCTTGAATTAGTTTTAATACAGGCAGAAATGCTTGAGCTTAAGGCTAATCCAAAGCTTCTGGCAAAAGGGACTGTTATTGAATCTAAACTCGATCCAGGAAGAGGAGCGGTGAGTACTGTTTTAGTTCAAAATGGAACACTTCACATTGGGGATTTCTTTGTTGTAGGAGTTTATCATGGCAAGGTTAGAGCTATGTTTGACGATAAGGGGAAAGCTATTGAAGAGGCTACTCCCTCTACTCCTGTAGAAATTCTTGGTGTTTCTGGAGTCTGTGCCGCAGGGGATCCCTTTGAATGTGTTGAGTCTGATAAGACTGCAAAACAGATTTCTCAAAAGAGGCTTGAATATAAGAGAATTGAGTCTGCTAAAAAAGTTAGAAAGGTTACTCTTGAATCTCTCAATGAGATGATTAAAGAAGGTGAGGTTCAGGAACTCAATGTTATTGTTAAGGCGGATGTTGATGGTTCAACTCAAGCTCTTACTGAGGCTCTGGAGAAGCTTTCCACAGATGAGGTTAGAGTGAGGGTTATTCACTCTGGAACTGGTGGGATCAATGACTCAGATGTTATGCTTGCCTCTGCTTCCAATGCCATAATTATAGGATACCATGTGCGTCCTACAGGTAAAGTTGCAGAGCTTGCAGAAAGAGAAAGAGTTTCAATTAAATTCTACAATATTATATTTGAGGCCACAGATGACATTAAGGCTGCAATTGAAGGTCTGCTGTCACCTGTTATTGAGCAAAAGGTTATAGGCACAGGAGAGATCAGGCAGATATTTAAGATTTCTAAAGTGGGAACAATTGCTGGTTCTGTTTGCCTTACAGGAAAGGTTACACGAAAGTCAAAGATCAGAATTATAAGAAATGGTGTTGTTGTATACGACGGTGCATTGGCCTCTTTGAAAAGATTCAAGGATGATGTTTCTGTGGTAGAGGCAGGGCAGGAGTTTGGTTTCTCCGCAGAAGGTTTTAACGATATAAAAGAAGGCGATGCCTTTGAGGCTTATGAAATTATTGAGATTGCTAAAAAGCTGTAAAGGCATTTGGGTATTTAAAAAAATTTTTTCTCAGGGAATATGAAGTATAGAAAAGACAGATTAGAAGAGTTGATAAGAAGGATTGTTTCTGATATAATTTTTAAGGAAGTGAAAGATCCAAGAATAGGCTTTGTCACTGTAACAGATGTGGAGCTAACAAAGGATTTTTCTGAAGCCCGTATAGGTGTTTCCATACTTGGTTCCTCCGTAGAGGTGCGAAAGAGCATGGAAGGCATAAGGTCTTCAAGCGGCTATATTCAGAAGTTGCTTGGTAAGGAGTTAAAAATTCGCACTGTGCCAAGGGTTTATTTTTATTTAGATAAATCCATTGAGCAGGGTGTGCTTATGGTTGATAAAATTGAAAAACTTACTGAATCTATTAAGGATTCAGAGGAATCTCCAGAGGGAGAGGAAGATAACAATTAAGTCCTGTTGCGTGAAAATTGTAGATTTTGATAATGCTGTGATCCTTATTGATAAGCCTGTAGGCAGAACCTCCTTTGAGGTAATTTCTCAGTTGAGAAGGATTATTGGCGTAAAGAAGATAGGTCATTGTGGAACCCTTGATAAATTTGCCTCTGGACTCCTTGTTGCTTGCACCGGCAAGGCCTCAAGGCTTGCAAGGTATTTTCTTGAAAGTGACAAGTGTTATTCTGGGATCATAAAGTTGGGGGTAGAGACCGATACCTATGATCTCACAGGTGAAGTTGTAGCTCAAAAGCCCTTTCTTCATGTAACAGAAGACATGCTTAGAGAGGCTGCTAAGGATTTTTTAGGCATAATAAAGCAGCAACCTCCTTCTTATTCTTCATTGAAGATTGACGGCAAGAGAGCTTCAGATAGGGTCCGCAGAGGGGAGGATATTTCTTTAAAGAGCAGGGATGTAACCATTTATAGGTTTGATATAAAGGAATTTTCTCTTTCTACTGGAGAAATATTCTTTGAGATAGAGTGCTCAAAAGGAACCTATATAAGATCCATTGCACGGGATTTTGGAATTAAGCTTGGGACCGTTGCTCATTTGCAATCTCTTAGAAGGGAAAGGTCAGGCAATTTCAGGATTGAAGATGCGGAGACTGTGGATAGTATCAAGACCGTTGTTGATTCAGGGGAGATGGGAACTTTTATTATTAACCCTACGGAGGCTCTTATTGATTTTGGAAGAGTGTTTGTTAGTGATGAGGCTGCGTCTAAAATTTCCCATGGTGCTTTTTTTACCAGAGGGGATGTTTTGTCCTTAGAATTGCCCTTTGATAGCAAACCCTTTGTCCTTTTAGATGGGAAAGGCAATTTAATTGCCATAGCTGATATCGATCTTGATAAATGGCTTATAGATTATCATATGGTTTTTAATAGCATGACACAGCCCTTTTAGAGACTTTGGCAGCTATTGATTTTTCTTGATTTTTATGATTGTTATTGTATTCGTATTTTGTGGTTTTTACTAAACGCCTTCGCCATTTTAATGAACCACTTTTACGAATATTTAATGATATGATTTTAACTGAAAAGAATAAACAGGAGGATATAACAGGAATGACACCTAAATCAGAGATTATAGGAAAGTTTAAGAGACACGATGGTGATACAGGTTCACCTGAGGTTCAGATTGCTTTGCTTACTGAGAGGATCAATCACCTCACAGAGCATTTTAAGGTGCATGCAAAGGATCATCATTCAAGAAGAGGTCTTCTCAAACTTGTTGGTCAAAGAAGAAGACTTCTTGATTACCTTAAGAGAAAGGATCTGGCTAAATACAGAGAGATTATTAAAGAGCTTGGCTTAAGAAGGTAATTTGATTTTTTTAATATTGGTAATACGCAATGAACAGGTATAACCGGTATTAATTTAGATTTTATGTGAGGTTATAAATGATAGATGTAAAAGTTGAGGTGGGTAGGAATACATTAAACTTCAATACTGGTTACCTTGCGAAGCAGGCTGATGGGGCTGTGGCTGTATCATATGGAGAGGTTGTGGTGCTTGCCACAGCTGTTGCTTCAAAGGAAGTAAAGGAGGGACAAGACTTTTTCCCTTTAACAGTGGATTATAGGGAAAAGGCCTATGCTGCTGGCAAGATCCCAGGTGGTTTTATCAAGAGGGAAAATAGGCCCAGTGACAAGGAAATTCTTGTTTCAAGGTTAACAGACAGACCTTTGAGACCTCTTTTCCCAGAGGACTTTGTAAATGAGGTTCAGGTTATAATATATGTGCTTTCTGCAGATAGCGAAAATCAGCAGGATGTTTTTGCAATAAATGCTGCTTCTGCTGCGCTTTTTATATCTGGCATGCCTTTTCATGGACCTGTTGGAGCTGTGAGGGTTGGTAGAATCAATGGTCAGTTCATTGTGAATCCAACTTTTAAGGAGTCAGAGGAAAGCGATATTGATCTTGTTGTTGCTGGAACTAAAAAGGCTGTTACAATGATTGAGGGATGCTCAAAGAATGTAACAGAAGATGATATGGTCAATGCTGTAGTTTTTGCCCATGAGCACATAAAGAGGATCTGTGAGGCTCAGGAGGAACTAAGGAGGCTTGTAAATAAACCTCCTATGGAATATAAGCCCTTCACTTTTGATCCTGAACTGAAAAAGGCTGTCCGTGAGAGGTATTATCAGGATTTAGTTGACCTCAAGCACATAACTGTGAAAAAGCCGAGAGAGGTTGCAAGGGATGTCATTGTAAGCCGTGCTAAGGAAGAGCTTAAAGAATTATTTCCTGATACTATTGGGCAGGTATCTGCAATAATAGATGCTCTTGATGGCGAGATCATGAGAATGAGATGCCTTGATGAGGGTCTTCGTGCCGATGGAAGGACTCTTACTCAGATAAGGCCAATAGACATTATGTTAGGTGTTTTACCGAGGGCTCATGGATCTGCAATATTTACAAGAGGTGAGACTCAAAGCCTTGGAATTACAACACTTGGGACTTTAGCTGAAGTTCAAAAGATGGATAATCTTGAGGGCTTTGCAGAGAAGAGATTTATGCTCCATTATAATTTCCCTCCATTTTCTGTTGGTGAGGTTGGCAGAACAGGTAATCCAGGCAGAAGAGAAATTGGCCATGGGATGTTAGCCGAGAGGGCTCTTGAGTGGACTATCCCAGATGAGGAGACTTTCCCTTACACAATAAGACAGGTCTCTGAAATCCTTGAATCCAATGGTTCATCATCAATGGCAAGTGTTTGCTCAGGATCTCTGTCCATGTGTAATGCTGGTGTGCCTATTAAGGCTCCTGTTGCAGGTATTGCCATGGGTCTTATTATGGAAGGTGATAGATACGCTATTTTAAGCGATATTCAGGGTCTTGAGGACCATTTAGGAGACATGGATTTCAAGGTTGCTGGAACAGAAACTGGGATAACAGCCTTTCAGCTTGATATTAAAATAGAGGGTATAACTCCAGAGATAATGAGAGTTGCTCTTATGCAGGCAAAGGAAGGCAGACTTGAGATTTTAAGGATTATGAATTCCTATATCTCAGGACCTGAAAAAGAGGTTTCAGTTCATGCTCCAAAGATTAAGACTCTAATGGTGAAAAGCGATAAGATTGGAGAGATTATTGGCCCTGGTGGAAGAGTGATTAAAAAGATTGTTGAGGATACAGGGGCGGATGTAAATATTGATGACACAGGAAAGGTAGTTATCTCCTCTGTAAGTGCAAAGGCTATTGAGGATGCTGAGAGAATAATCCTTGGAATTGCAGAGGATATTCAGGTCGGCAAGGTTTATCTTGGAACTGTAAAGAAGATTATGGAATTTGGCGCTTTTGTTGAAATAGTTCCAGGGAAAGAAGGGCTTGTGCATATTTCAAATCTTGACACTTCACGCGTAAAGGATGTTTCTGATATTTGTGCTGTTGGTGACAAGATGAAGGTCAAGGTAATTAAGATAGATCGTCAGGGAAGAATTGATTTAAGCAGAAAGGATGCTCTGGAAGAAAATTAATGGTAGTAAAATATCAAAGCAATGGCATAACTGTTCTTCTTGAGCCTGTTGAGGGTGTAGTTTCTGTTTCTGTTGGTTTATGGATCAACAAGGGTTCAAGGGATGAAATGCCAGAGGAATATGGATATGCTCACTTTGTTGAGCATATGCTTTTTAAAGGAACAAAGAAGTATTCATCAAAGGATATTGCAAGAATGGTTGACCGCGTTGGAGGACAGCATAATGCTGCCACCAACAGGGAATATACCTGTTATTATATAAGCGTTGTTCGAGATTATCTTGAGCTTTCCCTTGATATACTCTCTGAGATGTATTATAACCCACTTTTTGATGTTGAAGAAATTTCTAAGGAAAAAAACGTTATAATTGAAGAGATAAGAATGTATGAGGACACTCCTGATGAGTTTGTCCACGATCTCTTTATGGAAAAAATTCTGGATGGGCACCCCTTAAGTCATCCTATTCTTGGAACAATTGAAGGCATAGAAAAGATTACAAGGGAATCTATACTATCTTTTTATGATGCTATATATGGTAATGAAAATCTGATTATTTCCATTGCTGGCAGTTTTGATGTTGATGTGGCTAAAGCTTTAATTGATAAATATTTTTCTGTTGAAAGAAGTCCCCTTAGACGCCAAATCTGTGAGGCTGCTGATAATCCAGTTAAGCTTATAAACAATCATGTGGAAAAGAAGTTAGAGCAGGTTCACTTTTGCCTTGGACTGCCTGGCTTTAAAAGAGCTGATACAGATAGATGGGGTTTATATATATTAAGCACAATCTTAGGTGGAAGTATGTCCTCAAGGCTTTTTCAAAACATAAGAGAAAAGGAGGGCATAAGCTATTCTATTTATTCTTTTCACTCCTCTTATGTGGACTGTGGAGTTTTTGGGATATATTGTGCCACTTTGCCTGATAAGTTTTACAAAACTGTTGAGCTTATTGTTGAGGAGTGTAGAAAACTCTACCGTGATGGTATTACGGATGAGGAGTTGGCTGATACAAAGACCTTTATGAAGGGTAATCTCGCTTTAAGCCTGGAGAGTAATGAGGTAAGGATGACTCAGCTTGCCAGAAATGAAATGACCTATGGAAGATATTTTGACTATAATGAAATAGTAGCTATTATAGACAGCATAACTATGGATGATTATATGAGAGTTTGCCATAGAATTTTTAAGGATAAGGTCTTTTCTATAGTATCTGCTGGAAAATTAAAGAAATTAAAAGGTGAGCTTCCAGACCTTTCTCTGTAGATATAGAGTAAAATTTTTGTGGACAATTTTTTACTGTTATAATAATTATTTAAAAGATTTAAAAACTGAATACCAAAAAGGGAGATATATATGGCACCTAAAGTTGAGGGCATGAATAGCACAATAGGAGAAGGCTCTTTCTTTGAAGGAAAATTTTATATAAGTGGCTCACTGAGGATAGACGGAAAATTTGAGGGTGAAATTAAGACTGATGATGAATTGGTTATTGGTGAGAAGGGGCGTGTTAAAACTGACATTTATGCCAGATCCGTTGTTGTGGCAGGGACTGTTATAGGTAATATCAATGCTGAGCAGGAGGTTAGACTCCTTGAAACTGCAAAGGTTTTGGGTGATATTACGGCTCCTGCAATATCCATTCAGAGAGGAGTGGTTGCTCAGGGCCAGATTATAATAACAGGTGCTGGGCCAAAGAGGGATCCAAAGAAGTTTATAGAGGAGTTTTATAATGGTCAGGCAAGTCCTGTAAAAGCTCCAGATAAAAAATAAGTTTTTTTATATAATTATTTATCCGATACCTGAAGTGAGACTTTATTTTTGGATGAAATTTTATCATGTTTAAGAGGGGATTTGCTACCTATAAGATAAAAAATCTGACGGTAAATATTTTTACCCATGAGGTTGTTTTTATCTATGTAGGAAAGAAAGGGACCTATATAAAGAATATTCAAAAAAGACGAATTGGTCTTTATACACGTATTTTTGCTATGTGTATTTTTATAGGGATTACTTTTTTTCTCATTTTTACAGCAGTCCCTTCTGGCGAGGCTTCCACTGATAAGCTTGCTGGAGATAATCTCTCTCAGGCTATTGCTGCGGCAGAAAATGAGGCAGATGAAAACATAAAGATATATAGTTCCAACGATGTAAATAATATCTTAGAAGATGAAAAGCTGAAGAATGATCTTCTCTTATCCTCAAAGACAGATTATTCTGCTCCTGTAAATGAAACCCCATTGAAGATTATAACTCATAAGGTGAAACCAAATGAAAGCCTTGGTTCCATTGCAAGGAAATATGGAGTCTCAATTGATACTATATGTGGCAGTAACAATCTTAGGTCCTATGACTATGTTGAACCAGGGGCAACTTTGAGAATTCCAAATAAAGATGGAATTCTTTATAATATGAAGGAAGGCACAAACATTGTTAACCTTGCCAGCAAGTATAAAATACCTGTGGAGAAGATACTGGCTGTTAATAATATAAAAAATCCTGATTTTGTTTCTGTTGGTGAACTTATCTTTATACCTGATGCCAAACCCTTTAATCTCTTTGATGGTTTTTTGTGGCCTGTATCAAGTCGAAAGATCAATTGCGGTTTTGGCTGGAGGCGAAACCCCTTTAATAGTGAATACATGGAATTTCATAGGGGAATTGATATAGCTGCCAGGTATGAAGCTGTTAAGGCAACTAAATACGGTCAGGTTACTTATGCAGGATGGATGAGTGGTTATGGGAATGCAATTATCATTGCTCATCCTGGTGGATGGAAATCTCTCTATGGGCATCTTTCGCGAATTATGGTTAGTGAAGGGCAATATGTTAAGCAGGGACAGATAATTGCAAAAAGTGGAAATACTGGAAGATCTACGGGACCTCATCTGCACTTTGAGCTTATAAGTGGCGGGAATCACACAAATCCCCGAAAGTATCTCAAATAATCTCAATATAATTCCTTGATAAAATCTTCTTCAGAAAGAATTACATCCCTTGCGCTCTGTCCTGGAATTATTATACCATAAACAAGAAAGGTTACTTTGTTAATAATACCTATGTAATAAGCAGCCATCTCTGCAGATTCTACAGGGGGTTGTATCTTCTGGCTCATCATAAAATCCATCCCATAGCTTTTGCTCAATTTAGAGAAGTTTTCGTGCTGGAGAATAATAGACTCATAGTAATCCTTTTGATAACTTAAAATATCCAGTATATCCCCTTTCTCATCTTTGATTATATCATATATTTTTTCTATGGTGTCTATTATATCTTTGATTTGTTCTTCTCTTTTTATGGATTTAGTTATAATGTTACAAAGAAAAATTGTTTTGTCTGTATCTATGGCAGTAAATTTATGTCTAAATATTGATCTGAATTTATAGAGTATATCTTTATCTATGACCTCAAGCTCTTTTGTTATGAATTCAAGATTTTTTCTTAGCCTTAATTTCTCTATATAATTGCTGAGGCTTTGTTGCACCTTTGCTGCTGGCACAATAATTATTTTGTCATAGCAGATTATCTTTATTTCAACTGTGCTTGCGAGAATATTTTTTTTGATTAAATTGACATCTTCCTCTCCTATCCCAGAGTCTGGTATAATTCCTTCGATCTCTGTTCTTAAATTTTCATCTGGATATATAATGATGTTATAGATTAGCTCATCCTCTGTTTTTAGTAGAAAGTCATGTATTTCATCAAGGCTTTTCCCATGGGTGCTTTCAATAAAGTGAAGTGTGTCATCATCAATGGTAAAACCCTTTTTTATATGCTTGAGTAAAATATCCTGAATTGTCTGTATATTTTCCATTGAAAGCCTCCTCTGCTAAGGCTATAGCATCATCTCTGCAGGTTTCAACTCAAATTTATTAATAGATAAGTTTTTTCAATTTTAATTCCTTAATCGTTATAGGGAGTATAAGATATTAATAATCAGTTTTATTACACTCAAAGATATATTCAGTGATTATTGCTTAAGTTTTTTGTAATCTCTAAGAATTATTTTATAAAAATTAGTAGATATTTTTTTACAACAGATTGAAAATGAAAGTAATTTTAGGCGAGGTTTGCAATGAGATTTCTGCATACAGCTGATTGGCACCTTGGGAGAATATTTCATGGTATGCATCTTACCGGTGATCAAAGCTATATTCTTGAGACAATAGAAGAGATAATTAAAGATGAAGCTATAGAGGCCTATATTATTGCAGGTGATATATATGACAGAGCTGTTCCTCCTCCAGAGGCTGTGGAACTTCTTGGGCAACATCTTGAGATTGTTGCTGGGGATTTGAAAATCCCTGTGATAATGATAGCAGGGAATCATGACAGTGCTGAGAGGCTTAATTTTTGTTCTGGAATTATGAGAAATTCAAATTTATTCATCTATGGTAACCCTGTGGCTAAAATTCAGGAAGTTATTCTTGAGGATAAACATGGTCCTGTAAGATTTTTTCCCTTTCCCTATGGGGATCCTGAAAGGTTCAGGGAGTTATATGAGGTTTCTGAGTCTATTACCCATGAATCTGCCTATAGGCTTATGATGGAAAGCTTAAACCCCCTCTTCCCAAAAAAATGCAGAGAGGTTGCCATCACTCATGCCTTCATAAGTGGAGGTCAAAGCAGTGACTCTGAGAGACCATTGGTAATTGGTTCTGCTGGAAATGTAAGCGCAGATCTCTTTAACAGATTTAATTACACAGCACTTGGCCATCTTCATTCCCCTCAAAGCATTAATTCAACTCTAAGATATTCAGGTTCAATTATGAAGTATTCCATAGCTGAGGCAAATCACAGTAAGTCTGTTTCAGTTGTTGAAATAAATGACACTGGTGATGTCAAAATAACAGAGATTCCTCTCAGACCAAAGAAGGATCTTAGAATAATAACCGGAAGCTTCAAAGAGATTATGGAAAGATCTGATTCTGGTAGCAGAGAGGACTATGTAGTTGTCAGGCTCACGGATGTGCTTGGATTATATGAACCAATGAATAGATTGCGGGAGAGGTACCCCAATATAATTCATCTTGAGAGAGTAAATTCATCTGTTGCACAAAACTCTGTTTTTTCTGCTGGAAGAGAAAAGAAGGATGACCTTGAATTATTTTTGCAATTTTACAAAGTTGTGACAGAAAGGGATGTGGCTCCTGCTGCCATGGATGTAATTTCTGATGCAATAAAATCTGTTGTTGAGGCTGAAGCGTGAGGCCTTTGTATCTTAAAATTCAGGCTATAGGTCCTTATAGTAAAAGCGAAGAGATAGATTTTTCTGTGCTTGGGGACAAAAGACTTTTTCTTATTCATGGCCCAACAGGATCCGGTAAGACCTCAATCCTTGATGCAATGACCTATGCCCTTTATGGAGATACCAGCGGCAGAGATAGAACCACTGAGCAGATGAGAAGTCATTGGGCAGATGAAGAGATAGAATCCCTTGTGGAGTTTGAATTTGCCATAGGTGGCAATATCTACAGGATACTTAGAAAGCCAAAGCAATCTTTAAAAAAAAGAAGAGGCGATGGCACAAGAGAATTCAATGCAGAGGCAAAGCTCTGGCGTATAAAAGAAAATGGGGATCGGGAATTTATGGTTGATGGTTTTTCTGATGTAACCAGAGCCATTGAGTCTTTGCTTGGCTTTACAAGTGAGCAGTTTCGACAGGTCATTGTTCTGCCACAGGGTAAATTTAGAGATTTACTTTCTGCAAGATCAGATAAGAGAGAGGAGATTTTAAAAATACTTTTTGGCACAGTAAAATACAGCCTGATTCAGGATAAACTCAAGGAGCTAAGTGCAGAGGTGAGAAGAGCCCTTGAGGATAACAGGCTTGCCTTTGACAATATGTTAAAAAATGAAGGTTGTGATACAATTGAAAAGCTAATTTTGAATATAAGCTCTATTGAAAGTGATATTAGAACAAAAGAAATGGAGTTTTCATTTCTTAAAGAAAGGGAAAAAATAGTTTCTAAAAGTTATAATGATGCAATTGTCCTTGAGAAAAAATTTGAAGAACTGCAGAATGCAAAAATAGCCTTTGAAAAACTCAAAGCAAAGGAATCTGATATAAAAAATATAGAGTCCAGAGTCAACATCCTTAAAAGAGTGGTTGAGTTAAAAGATTTTTATGACATTCTTACAGAGAGTAGACTAAAGGTTGAATCTTTAAAAAAGCGTCTGGAAGAAACAACCGCTGCAGTTTCAAAAGAGACTTCACGGTTTGAGAAGGCACAGCAAGAAAAAGACAAGATCTCGGATGCTGATAAAAAACTTGAGACTATAACTCAGGAGATTATCCAGCTTGAATCAGCCAGGGAGATTATAACAGAGATCCAAAAGGCAGAGTCTATAATTGAAGACCTTGAGTCAAAATATAGTATTTTTACAAAAGAAGAAGAGGAAATTGCAAAAAAGCAGAAAGATTTAGAAAAGGAAGAGCAGGAGCTTTCTGATAAGTTGCGTGATTGCGAAATTGCAGATGCAAGGCTTTCTGAGACAAGGCAAAAGATTGCTATTGTGGAACTTGCAGGTAAAAAGCTTAAGGATTACGAGGATAAGACTAAAGAGCTAATCTCGAAAAAGGAAAGTCTGCAAGAGCTTAAATCTCAGAAGGAGAAGCTTGTTAAACAATATGAGGAGATTGCAATCAGGCGAAGCAAGTTAGAAAGGGAATGGCTTGAGGGCTATTCTGCTGTTGTGGCAAAATCTCTGGTGCCAGGGAAACCATGTCCTGTTTGTGGATCAATAGATCATCCGTCCCCTGCCAATGAACTAAGGGAGCCTCCCTCTGATGCTATGATTGAGTCCCTTAGAGAAGAAGAAAAAGTCTCCATGGAGAAGCTTTCTGCAATTGAACGAGATATTGCAGCACTTGAGGGATCTATAAATGAGATAAAGCCGGAGTTGATTTTAAATGATATTCCACTTATTTATAGAGATAAAAATATTGATGAGCTTAGAGATACATATAGGGAAACGAAGAAAACCCTCGAGGAGCTTTTGTCTATTTTAAATGGGAAGAATAATCTGGAGATAAAAAAATCTGCCACAGAGAAATCCCTCGCAAATATAAAGGAAAGGGCATCTGAGGTTGAAAACAATATTAAAATACTTGATAGAGATCTCTCCGCTGAGAGGAGACATCTTGAGGAGTTAAAAAAGAGAACCCCTTTTGCAGTGACGCTTCAGGATCTTGAAAATAAAATAAAAACATTGAAAGATAAAAAAGAAAGAGGCCTGAAATGGAAGGCGAATGTTGAAGAAGAGTATGTTAATGCCAAGGAGTCTTTGGCCAGAGCAAAACTTGGATTTGAAAACTTAACAGAGAATTATAATGGGGAGGTTCAAAAAAGCTCCGATAAATTTAGAGAATTTCAACAGCGTTTAATAATTGCTGGTATTTCTTCTGAAAAGGAATTTGAAGATTTGTTGCAAAAAATTGACACCATTCCGTCAATGGATAAAGAGATTGACCAGTATAAACAGGATATGGCTGCAGCAACAGAGAGATTAAAAAGATCTCAGTTTGATGTCAATGGAAATAGCAGGCCAGATCTTGTTTCAATACAGAAAGAGATGGAAGAGCTTAATAAATCCCTGGAGATGTCTATTTCCTTTATAAGCAGCGCAAAAAGTAATTTAGAAAGACTTAAAAAAATTCATACTGAGCTATTAAAGAAAAATAAGGAGATCTCAGATCTTGAGGAGAGATTTGAGGTAATAAAGGATCTGTCTGATGTTGCCAATGGGAAAAATATATATAACATTACATTTCAGAGGTTTGTTCTTCAGTCTATTTTTGAAGAGGTGTTAGAGATCTCCTCTGGAAGACTTGAAAGGATGAGTCGTGGCAGATATAGACTTATCACTACAGGAAAAGCGGAAAACAGGCGAATTGGTGGTGGTCTTGACCTTGAGGTTTTTGATGAATATACAGGTAGAAGTAGGTCAGTGGTTACACTTTCAGGCGGAGAGGCTTTTCTGGCTTCTTTATCCTTAGCTGTGGGTCTTGCTGATCTTGTCCAGCAACGATCAGGTGGAATTTATCTTGATACTGTTTTTGTAGATGAAGGATTCGGCTCCCTTGATGGTGAAACCCTTGATCTTGCAATTAATACACTGATGGATGTTCAAAGCAGCGGGAGGCTTGTGGGAATTATTTCTCATGTGGATGAGCTTAAAGAAAGGATTGATGCAAGGCTTGAGGTTATTCCTCAAAGTGATGGGAGTAAGACAAAATTTTTTGTATAGTCTTTGACTTTTTATGAAAATCATTTGGGTTGGCTCTATGAAGAAAATTTTTTACATATTTTTTTTATCAATGATTTTATTTCCATGCTGGCTTTATTCTGAATCCATAGTTGTTATGCCTTACAGGATAGAGCCTCCTCTTGATAAGATCTCAGGCGATGACTATGCTAAGATGCTATCTCTCGCTATAATGTTTACAAAAGATATTGATGTGGTTAATCCCTCTGAGGTATCCCTTGCGATGGAGATGCTTGGAATAAGGCCAGAAAAAGAAATAACAGCAGAGCATCTTCATTCCCTTGGACTTAGATGCAGGGCAGAGTATGTTCTCATCGGGATTTTGAAAAAGAGCAAGGGGGTTTACTATTATGAAAATGTTCTTTATTCTGTGCGCAATGATGATATCCTTTCAAGGAATTCCGGGAAGGCAAAGGATCTCTATTCCATAGTGCATCAGGAGATAAGGGATACTTTGATCAACCTCAGGGATATTAAAAGTATAACTCCCAAGGCAAAAGCAGATGTCGCAATTATTCTTGATTCTTCATATAGCATGTCTTCGGAGATTGATACTGTAAGGAATTCTATCACTGAGTTCATAGGAGAGCTAATAGGAAAATATGGCATAGATACCCGTGTGTATTTAATACCATCTTCTGATAACAGAAGTTTTGAAAGCATGACAATGCATCAGAACTCAATTAAGGAACTGCGGCAGAGGCTTGATAATATAAAGCCCTCAGGGACTGCAAAGGCAGATACTATTTTGCGATCGCTTACCTATGCCATTGAAAATATCAGATGGAGAGGTGATGCCTCAAAGGATATAGTTGTTATAAACAATTCTGAAGTGAATAAGATTTTTTTGGCTGAGCAATATGCAAAGAAGGCAAAGGATAGAAATATCAGAATAAGCATCATCTCCGGAGGACGAGTTGGAGGTGACCTTTCAGATCTGGATCGTCTTAGTGAGCTTACAGATGGATTTGATAGTGCCATATCTTATCACCAGAGGCTTTTTGATCCCCAGGGCAACAGCTATGAGATCTATCTTCAAAGGGGGAGAGTTTTTTATTCCCTTGGAGAATATAAGTTCTGGAGAGATGGAATTCTGTCAAGAAAGGGTAAAAATACGCAATATGTAAAAACCCCTGAATATTTTGAGGAGTTATATACTGCTAAGGTAAAGCCCTGGCCAGAGAATCTTGCTCAGTTTTTTTCAACTGCAAAGGGAATTTCAATAGGAGAGAAGAATCCACTTCAGAGCAATATAGCAAATATTTTTGATGAACTTAAAAATTATGGCTTCAAGAAGGATAGCTCTTTTTATTATGGCAAGGCTCTCATCTCTGATGGAAATATTTCTCTATGGGTAAGAATCAGGGACAGAGATGTGCTTGAGAAGTTTTTATCATATTCTCAGAGGGGTATTCTGGTGAAGTGTGGATTCACAGTCTCAATAGCTGAAGGAGAGCCTTATGGAATTACCCTCACTCCAGTTGCTTCTGATATAACCTCTGACTATATTACAGATTTTGTAAGGACAAGTCTTATTGATATTGTTAAGAATAAGGATTACTATATGACAAAAGGGATAGGAAGACCTCCTGTATGGTTTATCAATGTCAAAATTGAAAATGTTGAAAGCTATATTCATGCAAAGGATATAAGGGATTAAAATGACTCAAGGGTATGTTCATATCTACACAGGAAAGGGCAAAGGCAAAACAACTACAGCAATTGGCCTTGCCATAAGATCTCTTGGATGGGGAAAGAGTTCTTTTATAATTCAGTTTATGAAAGGTCAGCCCTGTGGGGAGATGAAATTTATTTTATCCCTTAACAATCCATTGATAACCCTTGAGCAGTATGGATGCCCTGATTTTTTTTATCCAGATGACAGATCACAATTTGCTCTTCATAGAGAAAAGGCTCTTGCTGGATTGAAAAGGGCTGAGGAAATAATAGGGCAAGGTAAATATGATATTCTCATTCTTGATGAGATCTTAAACGCCATCCATTATGGTCTTATTGATGAAAGTAGTATTGAGGAGATCCTATTATCAAAGCCGCAAGAGATGGAGCTTATACTTACTGGAAGATTTGCCTCAGAAAAAATTATAGCCATGGCAGATCTTGTTTCTGAGATAGAGGAGATTAAGCATTATTATAACAAGGGTATAGATGCAAGAAAGGGCATAGAGTTTTGAATTTTGTTAAAAGGGACATCTCTGGTATCACGATGTCCCTTTTGGTTTTATTTTTACAATTTTTTTTCAAGATACTGGCAGATCATCTGATCGTATTCTGAGGTAGCCTTAAAGACTTTATATGCAAGCCTCAGGTTTGTTTTGTATGAAACTTCTCCATTACTTGCTTTCATTTCTTCAAGGATTAAATTATAGTCTGATGGATCTGTTATAACAGTAACGCTTTGAAAATTCTTTGCAGCAGAACGCAACATTGCAGGACCACCAATATCTATATTTTCAATTGCATCTTCGAAGGTGCACTCTGGCCTTGAAATTGTTTGTTTAAAGGGATAGAGATTTACTACAACCATGTCAATTGGCTCAATGCCAAATTTTTTCATTGTCTCTCTATGCTCAGGGTTAGAGCGCAGTCCCAGCAGCCCACCATGAATTTTTGGGTGAAGGGTCTTAACCCTTCCATCTAACATTTCAGGAAAACCTGTATATGCAGAGACATCTGTAACATCAAGCCCTGCATCGCGAAGCATCTTCGCTGTCCCTCCTGTTGATAAAAACTGGACATTAAAATATGCAAGTTCCTTTGCAAACTCTGCAGCACCTGTTTTATCAGATAAGCTTATGAGAACTCTGTTAATCTTTGCCATTGTTATATCCTTGTAAATTTAGTTACTGCAAGATTAATTTTTTCAACAAAAGGTGTAAATAAAAATTTAGATTTAAATTTTGTTAAAAATGTTTTCTCCTTAGGGCTAAATATTTTTTACTTTTTTTTATGCAAAAGTGAGGTCTCTCTCCATTCCATCATGGTCATATTTCCCTTCCTTATTATTTTAAGGAGCTGTTCCCTCTGGCTTTCTGAGTCGCTTTCTCCGGTTCTGCTTGGGAGGCAGGCGACGCATTGTGTTGAGCTTAGTCGAAGGGAAGGATCTCTTTTTTCTATTGTTAAAGAAGTCTTCCTTTTTTCAATTAACGACATCTGTTTTATTTTCTGAGTTTAGGACAATCTATTACTTTTGAAAACTCATTGACAAGAATAAAAAAAATAGTAAAACTGCGATTTGAAAAATATATTTTTTAAAATTATAAAGGGTTTGATATAGAATGAAGCTATACGAAGCATTAGAAAAGCAACTTAAGAAAGAACCTAACTTCGTAACAGACAACGGAGAACTGAAAAAATGGGTAGTAATAGACCGTGCCCGGAACTTTGATGAGGAATTGATTGAACTATTGTTGCAAAATAAAAAACTCAAAGAAACATTCTTTGTAAAAGTAAAAGATGTATTGGTATTTAAGCAAAACCTTTTCATTGATTTTCTGGAACAGAAAAACTACCTGAATGACAGCTATACAAAATTCAAAAACAAGATTGGACTCACCATTGATGGTAAATTTCTCAAGCAACGCAACGAAGTGGCGTTGGTATGGCCCTTTAAAGACTGCATTTTGGAAGGCGGACAAAGCCGTGAAGAAGATAAACGAGAAGAAATTTTCTTCAATGAGATTTTGGCACAAGCTATGAATTATTTAGAAGCTTATAATTTACCTACTGGTTTACTGATAAATTTTGGAGCAAAAAGTCTTCAGTTTAAGCGATTGTTTAATAAATCTTGGCAATCCAAAAATCTTTCTAATCAAGGTTCAGACAATTTAAGGAAATAATAAAATGTTGCCTGAAAAAAAACACAGCGAGTTTTTATTATACCAATCCGAAGACGGAAAAATCAAAATCAATGTCCGTCTTGAGGATAATACGGTATGGCTTACCCAGGCCGATATGGTTATTTTGTTTCAAACCACCAAACAAAACATAAGCCTTCATATTAAAAACATTTTTGAAGAGGGAGAGCTCGATGAAAATTCAGTTGTCAAGGAATACTTGACAACTGCCACGGACGGAAAGAACTACAGGACAAAGCATTACAATTTAGACGTCATAATATCAGTAGGCTACAGAGTAAAATCGCTTCGTGGCACGCAATTTCGTATCTGGGCAACCGAGCGGCTGCGTGAATATCTGATTAAAGGGTTCATGATGAACGATGATTTGCTCAAGCAAGGTGGCGGCTATTTTGAAGAATTGCTGGAACGAATTCGGGATATTCGTTCATCAGAAAAAGTCTTTTTTCGGAAAGTGTTAGAAATTTATGCCACAAGTATTGACTATGACCCTCGTGCCGAAATAACACAGCAGTTTTTTCAAACTGTTCAAAATAAACTACACTGGGCAGCACACGGGCATACAGCAGCGGAAATTATTTTTCAAAGAGCCAATGCTCAACTGCCATTTATGGGGTTAACTTCATTCAAAGGGAAAAAGCCCACTAAACAAGAAATCGCTATTGCAAAAAATTATTTGAATGAAGAAGAATTGGCGGTATTAAACAGATTGGTCTCTGCATACTTAGATATTGCAGAAATAAATGCTATTCAACGCAAACCCATGTATATGAAGGATTGGATTGAGATATTAGACGGGTTTATCAAAATGAGCCGGCAGGATGTGCTGACCCATGCAGGTAAAATTTCCGCTGAGCTGGCACAACGCAAAGCACTGGCAGAATACGAAGTCTATAAAAAGAAATCAGAATATGAATTATCTGAAGTAGAAAAACAATTTATTGAAAGTATAGAGCAAGCGAACAGAAAATTAAAAGCACTTAAACCTAAAAATAAAAAGGAATAGCAATGGGATTTCTATACGAAATATTCAACAACTCATTTGTGCGTAGAACATTGTCGCAAATTACATTGCCAGCAAGTATTGTCGATAATATAAAACATATCATAAGGCCTTATCAGGAAGAGGCTTTTCGCAGGTATATTTTCCTTGATACAGAAGACTTGGATGAAAAACCCAAAAAACCTTACCATATTCTTTACAATATGGCAACGGGAAGTGGGAAGACTTTGATAATGGCAGGTTTGATATTGCATCTTTACCAAAAAGGATATCGCAATTTTTTGTTTTTTGTAAATAGCAACAATATCATTCAAAAAACTAAAGACAATTTTTTAAATCCACAAGCTTCAAAATACTTGTTCAACGACAAAATTGTGATTGATGGCAAAGAAGTGCTCATCAAAGAGATTGAAAACTTTGAAGAAGCCGACAATCAAAATATCAATATCAAGTTTACCACCATTCAACAGCTTCATATTGACCTGAATAATACCAAAGAAAATAGCATAACCTACGAAGATTTTAAGGACAAAAAATTGGTGTTGATTGCAGACGAAGCTCATCATCTGGTAGCTGGAACAAAATCGGGCAATCTGTTTGGCAGTTGGGAAGACACTGTAAAGAAAATTCACGAGTGCAATTTTGAAAATATCTTATTGGAGTTTACCGCAACCATTGATACTGAAACAGCAGAATTAGTGAAACATTATCAGGACAAAGTAATTTTCAAATATGACCTTGCCGAGTTTCGTAAAGACAAATATTCTAAAGAAATCAACCTTATTCGTTCTTGGTATGACGAGCAAGATAGAATCATTCAGGCGTTGATTTTGAATTTATATCGTCAGAAATTGGCTACTTCCCACAATATCAATTTGAAGCCTGTAATTTTATTTAAAGCCAAAAGAACAATTGCAGAGTCAGAAAGTAACAAAGAGAACTTTCACAAACTGATTGATAATTTGTCAATGGCAATGATAGAGAAAATTCAAAAAACTTCCACCGTTCCAATCGTTCAAAAGGCTTTTCAATTTTTTGAAGCCAAAGGCATTTCATATCAAGATATTATAAGACGCATTTAGGCCAATTTCAAACCAGAAAATTGTCTGAGCGCCAACAATGACATAGAAGCTGAGCAAAACCAAATATTGCTCAATACCTTGGAAGATGAAAACAATCCAATCCGTGCCGTTTTTGCCGTTCAGAAACTAAATGAAGGCTGGGATGTTTTGAATTTGTTTGACATTGTCCGCCTTTACGAAGATCGTGATGGCAAAGCTGGAAAACCAGGCAAAACTACAATTTCAGAAGCTCAGTTAATAGGACGTGGTGCAAGATACTTTCCTTTTGCTTTGGAAGATGGCCAAGATAAGTTTACACGGAAATTTGATGATGATATTTCCAATGATTTGAGAATATTGGAAGAATTGTACTACCACACCAAAGAAGATAGCCATTACATTTCAGAATTGAAGAAAGCCCTTGTGGATACAGGTATTTATGAAGATGATGATAATTTGGTTCAATTAAATCTATTCATAAAACCTGAATTTAAAGAAACAGATTTTTATAAAAACGGTCATGTTATATACAACAAAAAAATTCCAAAGAGTTTTGATAACATTAAATCCTTTGCCGATTTAGGAGTTAAGCAAAGCAACTACCGACACACATTATCATCAGGAGCTGGCAGAATGTCAGGTGCTTTTTTCAAAGCAGAAATTTCTGAAACAGAAGCTATCAAAACCAGAGATGTAAAGCTGACCGAAATTCCAAAAAATGTTATTCGATTTGCATTGAGCCAAAATCCTTTCTTTTATTTTGACAATTTATCTCATTATTTTCCAAACATAGGTTCTCTTTCAAATTTTATCAACAGCACAGACTATTTAGCAGGTTTGGAAATCTCATTTAGCGGAACTGAAGATAGGTTAAAATCGATTAACTATTTTGACTATTTGCAAGCCCTAAAGGGGCTTTTACAAAATATTGAAGAAGATATAAAAAATAATTCTACAGAATATGAAGGTTCTGATTATATTGCAGAAAGAATTCATAATGTATTTAAGGATAAAGAAATTCGGGTTAATAAAAATGATGAACGAGCCAGAGGTCAAGAGGATTTGGTAGTCAATGAACCCTGGTATGTTTACAATGCTAATTATGGGACAAGTGAAGAAAAGAAATTTGTGGAACTCTTTGCCAGACGATTTGAAGGACTTAAACAGAAGTTTGAACACATTTACCTCATCCGAAACGAAAGAGAAATTAAAATCTTCGACAAACACGGACGAGCTTTTGAGCCTGACTTTTTACTGTTCTGTAAGCAACGTGGCAGAAAGCCAATGACCTTTCAGGTTTTCATAGAGCCTAAGGGAGAGCATCTAAAAGAGCATGACAAATGGAAAGAAGAATTTTTGGAAGAAATCAGAGAAGAACAAAAGACTATGAAAATCCACACGGACACTTATTTGATAACAGCAGTTCCTTTCTACAATTACAACAACGAGAACGAATTTAAAACGACATTAGAAAACACATTAAATAAATAAAAATAACAACGGTAAAGTTGCTTTTCTCTATATGCTCTTTATATTTATCAATAAAGGGTGAATTTATGGGAATAAAAAGTGAAAGGGCAGCAACATTTTTAATCAGTATGGCTTCTGTAGTTACATTAATGATAAGTATTATATGGCTTGTGTATATCTTTTCAATTAAAGGTTATATAGTTAAAGATGCAAAAGAAAATATGAGGGGGATAGCGTCTCTGGTTCAATATTCAGCTTTAAATGGAAGTGGTAAATTTGAGCAATTACATACTTTTTGCAGAGATGAAAATTTTACTGTAAGGTTAATATCCCTTGAACCTTTAAATATAGCTAACCTTGCAGAGGAAGAAGATGCTGTAGCCCTTTCCCTTTTTTCAAAGGGGCTGGGGGAATATTTTACAATTTATAAAGAGCGTAATAAGACTTTTATTAAGCTACTCAGCCCTATATTTTATAATGATTCCTGTTTAAAATGTCATAGACAGTCTGAGTCTCTATTTCCTGGAGCTGTGTCTGTTATCTTTGATATGACCTACACAGAGAGCAGATCAGAAACCTTAGGGACAGTAGCTTTAATAGCATTTATAATAACCCTGGTGATGGCATTGATGATTTCCTTTGTCTATGGGAGAAAGAAGATAAGGGATCTAAGAATGCTTTCATCAGATATAGAAAAGTTTCGTTATATTGACGATGTGACATTATTTTACAATAGAACGTTTTTTTTGAAAAGGCTTGGAGAAGAGTTTGAAAGAAGCAGGAGATACAGAAGTAACTTATCCCTTATGATAATATCCCTTGACCTACTTTCTGATGGGACTACTTTGTCGCAGAATAAAAAAACAGAAATATTAAAGTCAAGTGCAGAGATTATTAAAAGTCACTGTAGAGATTCAGATATTTATGGGCGATATAGTGATAATGCCTTTGCAATTATAATACCGGAGGCAACAAGAGAAGGGGTTTCCATTATGGCGGATAAAGTCATGAAGAAGATTCTGGCCAAAGAGGGTTCCCGTGAAGTAATGGTGAGTATAGGTATAGCCTTTATGAATTTTGAAGAAGCATATTCCCCTGAAATATTGCTCTATGATGCAGAGGCTGCACTAAGCAGGGCCATTGAGCATAGGGAAAATAGAATTGAATTTTCGTGAATTATTTCCCCAGAATTGATTCAATGGCAGAATTTAGCTCAGATAGAGTATAGGGTTTTTGTATAAAAGAGATCAAAGAGCCATTGCTCTGGCAGTGCTGCAGTTCTTTATAGTCATCAATGGACATGCCTGAGGTAAAAAGTATTTTTAAATCTGGATTTAGCTCGCGCAATGAAATACAAATTTCTTTTCCTGACTTATCAGGCAGTGTCATATCCAGTATAACCAGAGAAATTTGAGAGCTTTTATCTTTCATTATGTCAAGTGCCTCATGGGCACAGCATGCTGTTAGCACATCAAATCCCAATTCGCTCAAAATCTCCTCGGAGGTCATCCTAACTATATCTTCATCATCAACTAAAAGAATAAGTCCCTTTGCCATAGGTCATTTTCCCTTGCACAATATTATAAATCAACTATTTATAGATTATTAAAAAGCAAAGCTATAATCCACAAAAAATCATGCTTTACAAATTAAATGAAAAGTTTTTTATCTGGCTAAATATAAAATTTATATGTTTATCATCAGAGGATAATTATGCAGTGCAAAAATTGCGGGGGAAAAGATTTTCAGAAATCTACATATAATTACTATATCTGTAATGGATGCGGGAATATTCTATATGATGAGAGGTTTTCACCAAAGAAAAAAAATTCCTTCGGTGAAATTTATCTCCTTCTTATAATAGGAACAGCTGTTATGATAGTTATAATAATGATATTGCTTTTTGTCACAGCCTCATCCAGGAAAAATAACCCCTCGGGTTTCAATTTGCCCTATATGTCAAGAGGGATCAGCTGATCTTTGTAGCATCATATCCTGCTTTGTCAAAGAGATTTATTATTTCCTCTTCAGAAAGAGTTGAATCCATTGACACAAGTTTTGAATTGAGATCGATAGAAAGATCTTTAACCTTGCCAGATTCATTCATAACTTTCTCAATTCTCATTTTGCAGTGATTGCAAGACATATCTGGAACGCTAAACTTGTATTTCATCTTAGTACCCCTTTTTTATTTTCAGTGAATTTAATACCACATTGATAGAGCTAAAGAGCATACAGATCTCTGCAATTACAGGATGCAATAGTCCTGCAAGAGCAATTGGTATTGCAATAATATTATAAATAAAAGCCCAGAAAAGGTTACCTTTTATTTTATCATAAGTCAGCCTTGATATCTTAATTGCATCGTATATAGCAGAAAGTCTATTTGATGTGATAATAATATCTGCGCTCTCTATGGAAAGATCAGTTCCGCTTCCAAGGGCAATGCCCAGATCTGCTGATTTCAAAGCAGCTGCGTCATTTATACCATCGCCAATCATGGCAACATTCATTCCTTTTTTTTGCATCTCTGAGATAGCCATAAGCTTTTCTTCAGGACGGACATTACTTATAACATTTTTTATACCAAGAGAATTAGCTACAGCCATTGCTGTTGTAGTGTTATCTCCTGTGAGCATAAATACATTTATCCCAAGTCCCTGGAGCATAGAAATAGCTGCAGCAGCATCCTCTTTGATCGGATCTGAAATAGCAAAATACCCTGCAATGTGATTTTCAATTTTTAGCTCGATAATAGTTTCGCCTCTTTTCATTGACTGGTTGTATATCTGCGGATCTTCCGGTCTTCCAATAAATACCTCGTGGCCATCAACAATCCCATAGACACCTTCCCCTGCTATTTCTTTAATGCTTTGAGCCTTTAATTCCTTTATATTTTTTTCCTGGCAGAATTTTTTAATTGCAAGAGCAAAGGGATGTATAGAAGCCTTTTCAAGAGTCAGTGCAAAGGCAAGATCTCTGTCAGATAAATTTGTAAAGGTAACCTCTGGAGAGCCCTTTGTTAAAGTTCCTGTTTTATCTACAAAAATATTTTTAATCTCATGGGCCTTCTGCATTGCCTCTCCATTTTTTATGATGAGACCCTTTGATGCAGCAAGACCTGTTCCTGCAACAAGGGCCATGGGAGTTGCAAGCCCCATGGCACAGGGGCATGCAATAACAAGAACTGCTATAAATATAAATATGGCATGGGATAACTGACCCTGTGGAATAACCCATGGGATGATATGAGCCACCTTTAGCAGATAAAGAGAAAGGTTTTCATAAAAGAAAAACCACAATAAAGCAGAAAGAAACGCTAAGGAAAAGATCGCAGGGACAAAAATACCTGTTATTTTATCTGCAAAGGCCTGTATAGGAACAGATGAACTCTGAGCATCTTCCACAAGGCGAATCATTCTGGAAATAAAAGTATCTTCACCTGTGCGAATAACCTCTAACTTTATAAATCCAGATTCAAGGACAGTTCCCCCTGTTACCTCTTCAGATTCTCTTTTGTGAACACGCAAAGGCTCTCCAGTTATCATGGACTCATCTATGTAGGCAGATCCTTGCTTTATTATTCCATCAAGGGGAATCCTCTCGCCAGAGCGAACAACCAGGAGTGCTCCCACAGGGACATTCTCAATAGGAATCTCCTCTTCTTTTTCTCCAATTAAAATAGTTGCAGTTGATGGCCTCATCTCAAGGAGAGATCTTATTTCAGAGGAGGCACGGTATCTAAGCCTTGATTCAATATAGCGTCCTGCAAGATGTAGAGCAATGAGCATTACGCTAATGGACCCAAAGGATGTAACTGGAATTGATGATATATTTAAAAGAGCAGTTACCCATGCAGCAAAGGCAGCAAGGCCAACAAGTGTATCCATGTTTGCATGAAAGTGTCTTGCTGCAATTAAGGCTCCCTTGTATATGGATCTTCCTGGACCAAAAATTGCAAGAGCTCCAGCAAAGGCCTCAAAAGCTTCAAACCATGGCATGTGATAGCCAGCCATGTGAAATATCATCAAAAAGGTTACAGGGAAAAATAACACAAGGGAAATAAACAGTCGCTTTCTGGCATAAAGAAAATCCTCTTCAACTTTTTCTTTGCCTTTTGTTTTTTCTATGGCTTTATAACCAGTGGAATCAACCTGCTTTTTTATATCTTCAAAGGTAATGTTTTTATCTGTAATTACATAGGCCTTCTCTGTGCCAAGGTTTATAGATACAAAGTGAACCCCATCCATTTTTCTTAAGGAGCGCTCTACTATTCTCACGCAGGAGGAGCATGTCATTCCTTCCACAGAAAAGGTAAATCTTTTTTCTTCGTTTTCTTGCATAAATTTAAATCCTTTAGCACATATAAATATTAAGAAAATTTATATATGCTAAAGTTACAGAATTTTAAAAGTTTCTTATCAACTAATTTTTTAGTTCCCCTCAGATTTTCTTGAAGCACGCTTTCTCTCTATTTCGTTGAGAATTTTTTTTCTAAGCCTTATACTTTTTGGTGTAATCTCAAGCAACTCATCATCTGCAATATATTCAAGGGCCTGTTCAAGAGTGAATTCTCTTGGGGGAATAAGCCTTATGGCTTCATCAGATCCCGCTGCTCTCATGTTAGTAAGCTTCTTGGTTTTGCAGACATTTACCACAAGATCACCTTCTCTGCTATGCTCTCCTACAATCATGCCTTCATAGACCTCAACCCCGGGTCCAATAAAGAGCTCCCCCCTTTCCTGAAGGTTGTCCAGTGCAAAGGCAACTGATACACCTTTTTCCATTGCAATGAGGACTCCTTTGTTTCTTGCAGGTATAAATCCTCTATAGGGCTCATAATCGTAGAAGATGTTGTTGAGAATTCCTGTTCCTCTGGTATCTGTTAGAAATTCATTTCTAAATCCAATAAGTCCTCTGGATGGGACTTTAAATTCAAGACGAGTATAGCCATCATTGCCCTGTTTCATATCTATCATCTCGCCTTTGCGAACTCCAAGCTTTTCGATAACCACACCTACGAATTCATCAGCGACATCAATTAAGGCAATTTCTATAGGTTCGCACTTAACCCCATCTATTGTTTTATATATAACCTCAGGTTTTGATACCTGAAATTCATATCCCTCACGCCTCATATTTTCTATGAGTATAGACATCTGGAGCTCACCTCTCCCCTTTACAATAAACTCATCTTTATTTTCACTGCGTTCAATCTTTATTCCAACATTTGCCTGTGCTTCTCTTTGAAGTCTTTCCCATAGGTGACGGGAGGTTACAAATTTTCCTTCCTTGCCCATAAAAGGGGAATCATTCTGGATAAAGGTCATAGAAAGAGTGGGCTCATCAATATCAATTACGGGCAATGGAGAAGGGAACTCCTTGTCTGCTACAGTTTCTCCAATATCAATGCCTTCTATCCCTGCAATGGAAACAATATCTCCGGCATAGGCCTTTTTGATCTCAACACGCCTTAGACCCTCATAAGAAAATAGCTTTGATACCTTATAGCTTTCATGAGAACCATCTCGTTTAATGAGAGTTACGCTGTCACCAACAGTAATCTGGCCATTATATATTTTTCCTGTTCCAATTCTACCAACATAGTTGTCGTAATCTATTGCAGAGACAAGAAATTGAAGTGGCATATTTATTTGTCCTGTAGGTGGATCTACATGCTTTATAATTGTTTCAAAGAGAGGTTTAAGGTCATTGCTTTCCTCTTCAAGGTTGTATTTAGCTATTCCCATTTTTGCAGAGGCATATACAACCGGGAAGTCGAGTTGTTCATTTGTAGCGTTAAGCTCTACAAATAAATCAAAGACCATGTCAAGAACCTCCAGAGGTCGACTTGAGGGTCTATCTATTTTGTTTATAACAACTATTGGCTTATGGCCTATTTCAAGGGATTTTTTTAATACGTATTTTGTCTGAGGCATTGTTCCCTCAAAGGCATCAACTATTAAAAGGACGCTATCAACCATTCTCATTATACGCTGGACCTCTCCACCAAAGTCAGCGTGACCTGGTGTGTCCACTATGTTTATCTTGTAATCTTTATACTTAATAGAGGCATTTTTAGAAAAAATGGTAATACCCCTTTCTCTTTCCAGATCGTTTGAATCCATAATCCGTTCATCAACCTGTTGGTTGTTGCGGAAAATTCCTGACTGCTTTAACATTCCATCAACAAGAGTTGTTTTGCCATGATCTACATGGGCAATTATTGCGATATTGCGAAGTCTGTTCATAATACTAAATTTAACCTTCTAAAAGAATATGAGGCAAAATAGGGAAAATCCAGAAAAGAGGAGAAAGCCCTTTGAATATTAAAATTTTTGCCTGTCTTCCTGTTTAAAAGGAAGACAGTTAACACAAACCATAAAAGGCCTTAAAATGTCCAAGCATTTTTTATGGAAAAATTAAAATCTTTTTCCATCACTGGGGCGAAGTTTCAGTGAAATTTTACCATGTCTTACATAAATATCATTTCCTCTGAAGCCAATTCCCTGATTTTTAATTTTTACCTTCCACAAAACAGTTCCATCTTCATCGCTGCATATAACATAATCTCCAGTTGAGAGAAATATTCTGTCATTTTTTTTCAATGGTTCATCAAGTAATTTGCTTTCCCATATCACCTTGCCCTCTTTTACAAAGTAAATGTCATATTTTGTTATGACTATTCGTCCTTGAGCTTTTGGCTGCAGAGAATCTTCTTTAACAACTTTTTTTATTACCTTTAAGTCATCTTTTGGTTTTTCTTCCACTTCTATAATTTCTTTATTTTCTCTTGCAAAGTCCTCAGGCTTGAATTTTGCAATGTCTTTTTGTGCAATTGCAATTTCTTTTGTTGATTTATCTATAATAGAGCTCATGAAATTTTCTTCTGACAATGCACTTGATGGGGAGTCCTTTAGTTTTTGCTCAACAGAGGCTTCAGCCTCTTTTACATGTTCCTCTGTTATTATAACCTTTTCTTCCTGGGAAACAGTGGTGGCAACATCCATTACCTTTTCTACTGCTGAGTCAAAGTATTTAAGCCTTTTAGCTACTTTAACCTCTCCATTAAAGACCTTGATCCTTGTGGTATTGAGCTTATCTGTTTCAACGGAAAACTGTGTGCCACGAACTGCTGCAACAGCTGTGGGAGTTTTAACTAAGAAGTTTTCCTCTTTGAGAAGTTTTTTGGGCTTACATAAAATTTTTCCTGTTGATAGCTCTATCTGTGTTTTTTCAAAATCGCCATTTTTGCGAAGTTGAGAGAGTCTGATTGAAGAGTCAGATTTTATTCTTAAGATTGATTTGCCTATTTTTATATCGCAAAAGGAGTTGCTTCCAGTGGTAACTATGTCGTCTTCTTTAACTGGATCTTCTATTTGAGCAGGAATGTTGTTCACTTTTACATCGCCCAGAAAAAATGCTATTGAGGCATGGGATGGCACTTCTTCTTTGGAACAGGCAAATAAAAGTGCAACTATTGCAAAGGGTAATAAAATTTTTAATGCTCTCATTATATAAACTCCTCAGGGTTTTCTATAAGTATTTATCTGTAGATAACTAAGAAAAAATAAAGTATAAATCAAGAAAATATTTGGCATTTTTTGTTGCATATTTATATTCTATAAGGTTAAGGTGAAATTATGGATGCAAAATTTAGGGAAGTGTTGTTTTCTGTTATAGCAGGTGATGCTGCAGGTTATACACTTGGTGGCATGAGTAAAGGCCATATAAATAGCTTTTTCAAAGAAGAGATCCCCTATCCAGATCCAATTATTGCTCTAACGGGAAATAAAGAAAAATGGAAAAAGCCCTCTTATTATTCCTCCATATCGCAGTTTATGATACTTGCAGCTTTAAGTTGCAACACAAGAGGTTTTTCTAAGGAGAGATTTGTTGAATATAGCCAAAAGGCTATTGGCTTAACAGAGAGTGCCAATGGAGTTTTCAGAGACTGTTCCACAGCAGAAAGAGCCTTTCTTGATAAGATCCAGAGCAGCAAGGCATCTCTGCCCTATACCAGGCCATGTAGTAGAATAATACCAATAGTAACCCCTCTGGTTTTAATTTCCAGTGAGGAGGTGTTTCTGGAAGGTCTATCCTCTCTTGTTTCTTTGTTTACCCTTGACAGTTCTACTCTTGCCTGTTCATTGATATATGCCTCTATAGTTAGAGCATTGGTTAAAAATATTTCTGAAAGCCCATGGGATCTTGCAGTGGAAAGCCTCACTTTGTGTAAAGAGATTGTAGAGCAAAAGAGCGCCATATTTTTTAGTAATGGCTTTAATAGCGATCATGTGATTGAAGATATAAAATCATTATTAAATCTTTTTGAAAAGCTTCAGAATCTAAAGACAATTGAACAATGTGAAAAGCTGATATGCGACCATGGGAATAAAAGCCTTACAAATAAGATAACAAGAGGAACTGTAAATCTGCCAATGGTTATTTTTCCTTATTCTTTCTCTATTTCTGCTGTGGCAGAGCAAAAAGAGAAAATTATTTATCTATCAGCAAGGGAAGGAGGTTTTGCATCTGTATTGGCATCCCTTTCATCAGTCTTAACAACAGCCTTCTATGGAATAGATGTTCCTCAGGAGTTCAGGGATAATCTTGCAAATAAAAAAAGGATTAACTCCATTCTTGACATAATCTCCCAGGAAAGGGTTACAGGTGCAGTGATTCTGGATTTTTTAGAAGGCGAAAAGGGTTTAACACTAAAAGAAGAGGAAGAATTTAAAGCAAAAAATAAGACTCAACGGGATGATAAGGTTGCAAAAAAGCAAAATAGAAGAGATATAGAGGCAGAAATGTCGAAACATATAGTAGAAAGCTGGACAAAAATTGATAAGGCAAAATGGCGAAAAGAGAGAAAAAAGCAAAAATTATAAAATATTTGACAAAAAGTAATTATTTATTTAAAAATATATGATTTTTATATATAATATTATTTAGCTTTAAATAGCTTCATGGAGGGATTATGTCTAATAAAAAATTCAGGATTTTTGCTATTATATTCTTTGTTTTTGCATTTTTGGCAAATGGTCTTCCTAAGGATTTTATATATAAGGATATGGCTATTGAGAATATATCAAGATATCATGAAGATAGAATTGCCTATCAGCAAGTGGAGTATGTAATAGATCCTGAGGAACATCAGAATCAGGATACATCTCTGGCTTCTCTTTTAATAATAAAAGATAAGCGCATGTATCTATTTAAGGATGGATATGATGATCCAAAGATTGTAGAGCAAAATAGAATAATAAAGGAAATGGAAAATAGCCTGCTTTATAATGTTTTATGGGAGAGAGAGATAGATGGTAAACCAGATTATTTAGTAATAACAGACAGAAGAACTGAGATATTGAAAAAAATAGTTGTTTCAGATAAAAATGAAAATCTATCAGATAAATATGCAGAATTCTATACAAAGATGAGAGATTCTTTTATTCAAAAGCATGTAAATATATTCAGAGGCCTTATGGTCAACAGGAAGGATTCAGAGCTTAAAGTAATTCGCAAACCCATAGCCAAAAAGCTTAGAGATAACGGTCCTACAAAATATATGATAAGCGCAACTGCAAAGACAAAAGACGGTCTTCTTTATTATGCAGAGGATGCTGATGGCGATGGAGTTACAGAGACATTTACAGTGGAATTGCCCGATGGTTTTAATTGGGGATATCAATCAGGACCTAATATTATATTTATCTATAAGAATAAACAGGAAAATATAAAGGCTATGATAGGCAAATTAACAAAAGAAGCCTATGAAGGAACAGATGAAGAGGAGAATATAATATTAAAGCAATTTAACCAGTTAGATAAGGAAATACCTATTTTGATGGATGATCTGATAAAGATGGATCTTGAAACAGAGAGGGTAATGAAAGAAGGCACAACAAAATAATTTATAGCCTCATTTGGACAAAATAAAAAAGGGTTTTTTATAAACCCTTTTTTATTTCACCTGAATTTTTATTTTAATCCATTTTCTTTAAATACAGAGTTTCTTTTACCTTAGGGCTAAAGGGTAAAAAATCAAGTGGGTTTAGAGGAAATTCTCCAAATCTTACTTCAAAGTGAAGGTGGTTACCTGTAGAGTTACCTGTACTTCCAACTCTTGCAATAAGATCCCCTTTTTTGACAATATCCCCTTCTTTTACTTCAATTTTTGAGCAATGGCAATATCTTGTATAGATATTTTCCCTATGCTCTATGGTTACTATATACCCAAGATTGCCAGAGTAGGTTGTAGTAATAACTCTTCCTCCTGAAACAGCTAAAATAGGAGTTCCTCTTGGTGCAGGTATGTCTATCCCTTCATGGAAAGAACCCCATCTCCTACCAAAGGAAGAGCTTATTCTATCAAAATTTTCAAGTGGCCAGATAAAGTCATCTTCTGTTTCTATGATATTTGAACAGGCTACTTTATTTTTTATAAAAGCTATATAGGATTGAGAGAAAGGAATAAAAATTGTGTCCTTAAGCTTGTAATCAGAACCATTTAACGATATAACATCTCTTTCGCCAGAGCTGTATAAGCTTATTATTTTGTCCAATTCATCTGGATTGTTGTTGTCAATCCATTGACCTGTATAGCCTTTATATTCAACGAGCTTATTGCTTTTTAATAGCAGATCTTTTGCATTTAGAAAAGGATAAGCAAGAAGAACAAGACAGATGATAAATATTTTTGCTTTAGCTTTATTTGACATTACAACCTCAGTAGTTTTTCTTAGTTAAAGAGAAAATCAGTACATAAAAATTTTAGTATTAAATTGAAAGCTATAAGAGCTTACGGAGAAGCTAAACTTAAAGATAAATATTTTTATAAAAAATTGTCAATAAAATTAAATAGCTCTAAAACTTTTTTTGTGCAATGTCAATGATAAATTGACAAAAAAAGAATTTAGCCCATGTCATCTGAAAAGCAAATATGCACAAGTTTTAAGTTGACTTATTGTAATTTATTTCATATAAAAGAAAGACTATTCTTTTAAATAGAGAATAAAACATTAAAAGAAGTTAAGGAATAAATACTGTTAAAATATATTTAAAACTATTTAAGGGAAATTAATTCTAAATCAAAATGTCATTTAATAAGTGGTTCACTGAAGGATTTACAAAAGGGAATGAAAGTATATTTGTATATAAGAAAGAGTAAAGAAGATAAGAATTAAAAAGAGAGGTGAGAGGTGACTTTTCAGTGGAATAAATTACAAAATGGTTCTGACATAAGAGGAATTGCCATTAGCCATGGAGATGAAGAGGCAAATCTTTCAAAAGAGGTTGCATATGCAATAGGGAAGGCTTTTGTTATATGGCTAAGAAATAAAGGCTATGGGAATTCAAAAATAAAAATTGGAGTAGGAAGAGATTCAAGGATTTCTGGGCCGGATTTGCTCATGGCCATTGCCTGTGGACTTAAAAGTGAAGGGGCAGAGGTAATAGATTGTGGCCTTGCTTCAACCCCTGCTATGTTTATGGGAACTATTTTTAAGGAAACAGATTTTGCAGCTTCTGTTATGATTACAGCAAGTCATCTGCCCTTTAACAGGAATGGATTTAAATTTTTTACATCCGATGGCGGACTTGAAAAGGAGGATATAACAGAAATTCTGTCGATTGCCTCTAAAAATTTTAGCAATGAGCCAATGGATAAGGCTGAATTAAGTAGTTTCGATCTCATGAGCCTTTATTCCAATTTATTTGTGGATATTATAAAAAGAGGCGTTGCTTCTGAAAATTTTAATAACCCCTTAGATTCTATGCATATTGTTGTTGATGCTGGAAATGGCGCTGGTGGTTTTTTTGTGGAGAAGGTCTTAAAGGTTCTTGGGGCAGATACAAAGGGTAGTCAATTTCTGGAGCCAGATGGCATGTTTCCAAATCATGAGCCAAATCCAGAAAACGATGAGGCTATGAGGGCTATTCAGGAAGCAGTTGTAAAATCGAAGGCAGATCTTGGCATAATTTTTGACACAGATGTGGATCGCTCTGCAATTGTAGATTCTTCTGGAGAGATTATCAACAGGAATAAACTCATAGCTTTAATGGCTGCCATAGTTCTCGCGGAGCATCCATCAACAACTATAGTTACAGATTCAGTAACCTCTGAAGGGCTAACTTATTTTATAGAAAAAATACTTGGAGGCAGGCATCATAGATTTAAGAGAGGATATAAAAATGTTATAAATGAAGCTATAAGGCTTAATGAATCAGGGGAGGAGTGCTATCTTGCCATAGAGACCTCAGGTCATGGAGCAATGAAGGAAAATTATTTTCTGGATGATGGGGCTTATATGGCTGCTAAGATTATAATCAAAGCGGCTTTACTCAGGAAGGAAGGTAGGAGTATCCTTGATCTAATAAAAGATATGCCTTTGCCTGTTGAGGAAAAGGAATTCAGGATTAAACTACTGGATGATGATTTTAAGGCTCAGGGGCAAGCAATCATAGAAGAGCTTAAAAAACATGTGTCTATTGTAGATGGTTGGGTTCCTGCTCAAAAGAATTTTGAGGGCTATAGAGTTTCTTGTACCAATATTGATGAAAAGGGCTGGTTCTTGTTGAGATTATCCCTTCATGATCCTGTTTTGCCTTTAAATGTTGAATCAGAGGTAATTGGAGGTGTAAAAAATATAGCAGTAAAACTCTGTGATTTTCTAAAAAGGTTTGAAAATATAGAGTACAGTTCTTTGAGTAAATATGCAAAAAACAACGATAATTCCTAAGAATGACATTTAGTAGGAAGTAATGAGGTTTATTACCCTGTGGTAATAAAGCATTTCTTGACTTAAAAGCGTTAAGGAATAAATTGAGATGAAGAAATTGAAATTTATACTTTGTTAATGGAGAAAAAGATGCGATATCTTGTAGTTGGTTCTGGTGGCAGAGAACATGCGATTTATTGGAGACTCATGAGTGATGGCAGTGCCAGTGAGGTTTACGTTGCACCAGGTAATGGAGGCATAGATAAGAATTTCAGGGTTAATATATCTGCAACAGATTTTGAAGGGCTTTATAAATTTGTGAAAGAAAAATCCATAGATATGGTTGTAGTTGGGCCTGAGGTTCCACTTGTTGCCGGTATAGTGGATTTTTTTATAGACAGGGGTGTTCCATGCTTTGGTCCAAAGAAGGCAGCTGCAATGATAGAAGGGAGCAAGCTCTTTGCCAAAAGAATAATGGAAAAGTATAATGTCCCAACGGCAAAGCATTATGATTTTAAAGGGCAGAGTGATTTGCTGGATTTTTTAAAAAAGAGCCACTTCCCTGTGGTCATAAAATTGGACGGACTTGCTGCTGGCAAAGGCGTTGCTATACCAGAAAACTATGAAGAGGCATTTTCCTTTGTAAAAGAAAATGTTGGCGAATCAACAGATGTATATATAGAGGAATATCTTGAAGGAGAAGAGGCCTCTGTTCTTGGAATTTCTGATGGCACTACAGTCATTCCTTTTATAGCAGCGCAAGATCACAAAAGAGTTTTTGATGGAGATAAAGGCCCAAACACTGGAGGTATGGGTGCCTATGCCCCTGCTCCGGTAATCACCTCAGAGAGAATGGATTTTATTCAAAAAGAAGTAATGCAGCCTGTAATTGATGGCTTAAGAAGTGAAGGCGCTCCCTTTGTTGGCATACTCTATGCGGGTGTTATGGTAACAAAAAATGGCATAAAGGTCCTTGAATTCAATGCAAGGTTTGGCGATCCTGAAACTCAGGTAATATTGCCTTTACTTGATGTTCCTCTTGGTACTCTCTTTAAGGCAGCCATTGATGGAAATCTTCATAAGGTGTCTGTGAGGTTCAAAAATGAGCACGCCATGACCACAGTTATTGCATCAAGGGGATATCCAGGGAGCTATGAGAAGAATAAGGTTATCTCAGGTCTCAATGATGTCCAGGATGTCATGGTCTTTCATGCAGGGACAGAGGAGCAAAATGGTCAAATAGTATCCTCTGGAGGTAGAGTTCTTAATGTAACAGCAACAGGCTCTTCACTTAAAGAGGCGAAGGAAAAGATCTATTCCCAAATAGACAAGATAAAGTTTGATGGAGCCTTTTATAGAAGGGATATAGGTTATAAAGCCCTGTAGGGCTTTTTTGGAAAAATTTTCTACCGCTTTAAAAAATTTTTTGACATTATTATATTGCTTTTATATACTATTCTGGAGTATGTAAATAAATATATACTCCAGAATTTTTATGTCACATTTAAATTATCCCGCTTTTGAGAGGTTTTTATGGAACAGAAAGAAACTCTTGAAAAACTACAGCAATCCCTTAAAAGAAAAGAACAGGAAGCCATGGAGGCAAAGAATAAGGGGATGAGTTCCACCTATGGTAATTTGATTGAGGAGATTAATCTTATAAAAAGCAAGATGAAAAAACTGCAGATGGGCATGCGGTAAGAATAAAAATGCTTCAATTTAAATAATAGCTTTCACTTTGCAAAAAAAAGTCAGTAATTATTCCTAAATATAGTTTTTAGTGTAAAATTAAGAAAATATTATCCCAGCCGCCGAAGGCGGCTGGGATAATAGAGTATTTTTATTTTACAAGAACTTAAGGAATAAATACTGAAAAAAAGTTGTAATTTTTTGCATTTTATTGTATTGTTAAAAGTGGTGGAGATTTTACTGGAGGGGGAAGATGTCAGAAAAGAGAAAGAGCACAAGGGTAACAAAAAAAATAAAATCTGAAGTCAGAGGGGATGATTTTGTTTCTCGCAGCACAGCAGTTGATGTAAGTCGCGGTGGCATTTTTATATCAACACCTGAACCTCTTGGTGATGGAGCAAGTGTTAAGCTGACGGTAATGCTCCCTGATGATGGTGAGGTTGAGGTAAAGGGCATAGTCCGATGGGTAAGAAATGATGAATCTCCAGAAAAGAGAGCTGGCATGGGCATTGAATTTATAGATGTTGATGAGGAAACTGCTAAAAAGCTGGAGAAATTGCTTTCGTAAAAGTTTTTATATAAGAGTAGCAAAAATAATACCAGGGAGGGGGTATTATGAAAATAACAATGGATGTTACAACTGTTGCATTCAAAAGTGGTAATGCAACTGAAAGATCTTCTGCAAAGGTATCCTCAGATATTGCAACAGAAAGAGCTTTAAGCTTAAAGGTTCAAAGAGACAGAGCAATAGCAGAGGCTCTGGCAATGGCTCAAACATCAAGACAGATAGTTCAAAAGGCAATTGATATTTCAGCAAGGCTTAGAAGTATGGCTTTTGAGACTATGACTGGTGGCAAGGTGGAATTTGATCTTGTTGGTGGAGATATTGCGGGATTTAAAAGCGTTATCTCTAATTATGGAGAGAATATCTTTACCCCAATTGTAGGAGTCTCTGGCGGTTCCTTTACCAGAGAAGCTGGTGAACTTATGAGAGCCTATGATGACATGAGTTCAGGGAAAAAGATATCCCCAGAGGCCTTTAATTCCTTTACTAAAACCTTTGAGTCTCAAGCTGAGAAAATTGATAGCACAATAAAAAGGGCTTTACTATCCTTTCCAGGTATAAGGCTTTCGGGCTCTGCTCAGGATTTTGAAAATCTCAATAGAAACACAGCTTCTATGATTGCAAAAAGTAGTTATGAAGCAATTTCAGCTCAAGGGAATATGTCACAGGAGAGAGCCCTTAGCTTAATTTAATAGAGTATAGATGGGGCATTGTCTATTGATTTAAGTGATTGTAATGATTATGCTGTTTCAGTATTAATTCTCGGGGATATCTTTTAGTGTAATAAATACTATTTTCAATATCCTAAGCGCCGAATATGGCGGGGATATTGAAGCATTTTATTCCAGATAAATATTAAGAATTACCATTGATATTATTTTGCAAAAAAAATATTTGTATAGAAAAATTATTTGACTTAAATTAATTTCTATCATAAATAGAGATGTCTGTTATTTCTTGCCTTTTTTGATTTTTTATTAATGCGGTAGACTCAGAGCAAAAAAATTAGATGAAGTAATAATGAGATCACGAAAGTTAGATAAAGTTATAGTAAATAAAAAACAAGAGGATTTATTTTTTTTCCGAAAATTTTTGTTAATAGAGCCACAGGGGAGTAATTTAGATATATTATCAAGCTATTCCACTGTAACAAAATTTTATATGTCCCTACAGGATGGATATATAGAAAACAATGAGATGAAAATAAAGAATTGTTATGCCCTTATTCTCGCTCAGGCAATAATAGAAAAGATTACCTCTGGTAACATTAAGATAAAGGCAGATAATTCCTTTACTGAGGACTTTTATATTTCTCTTGCAAGGGAGATTCTTCATCTTTTTCATGAAAATGATGAAGAGCTTGTGGTTATTTATCTAAAGCAGATGATGCACATACTCAGAAGTGCAGGAATTGTTCAGAATAATAAAAGAATAGCTGCAATATCCTGTTCTCTTTCAAGAGAAGAGCTTTTTATAAAAATATTAAAATCCTTCTGGAATGAAACTGAATGGAAAAATATCTTTCCATCATCCCCTGAACTGGCAGAGAGGCTTTTTTCTACACGTTCTATCTTTATAGACTTTCTTGGTGAGTTTTTTATTCCTGTAGATATTGGGGATTTTATCCGTGATTTTTTTGAAATGACAGAGATTGCAGAGAGAGATGATGCCTTTGCAATTTCCTTTGTTGAGTTTTATCTCATTAACTGGATGAACAATTTTGGTATTGTTGATTATGAAAGCTCCCTCACTATTTCTAAGGTGATGCTTTCTGAATATGGAAGGAAGATTCTTGCTCTCATAAAATAGTTCTGTGGAGACGGCGGGAGTCGAACCCGCGTCCTGCAAAATACTCCTGCAGCGTCTACATGCTTATCCACACTTTTTCATTTAAGCCTTTGAACCAGAATGTGGCACTGTTTCAAAAGCCGATCCCTTTAGATTTTCGCCTTCAACTTAGGGGCAAAGTATCAGGCTATCCTCTGTAGCTCATGCCTTTCTGCTACCCAGAGGAGCAATATGCAGAAAGACATAGCAGGTTTTATGCTGCTAAAGCGTAGTTTTCGTTTGCACTTATGTTTAATCTGCCATTATTTACGAGATGACAGCGCACTCGGCATGCAACTACAGAACTACTGTTGCAGTCGAAACCAGATCGTCCCCTGGTTTTCTTTGATTTAAAAGAGCATTAACTTTTGTCAATAAATTAAATATTTGACACATAAAATTATACTAACATTATATAAGACAGATAATATACCTTTTGTTACAGGAAATTTTTTATGAAAAAGCTTACTTTTTTGGAAATTTTTATATTTGTCTTTTTACTTAATTGCTTTTCCTTTGCTCAAGAGTCTCAGCCTGGAGATTTTACGAATGTTTCTGGAAACTGGGACTTGCACTATGAAAATGATTACGGCTATTCCTTTACCTTTGGTAAGAACTATAAGGCTCAGGTTATCTTATATCTAAATAGTGCCTCTGTGATTTTTAGAGGCATATATACCTTTGAGGATAAGGGAATTCTCAGGATAAATATATCTGAGATGAAAAGAGAGGAAAAGGTCAAAAATCTAAACACTCATGGTGCTTATAAAAAGGCAAAATCCTCTTACTTTTTGTTTAATTGCAAGGTAATTAAAGAACATAACAAAAGCTATATGGAACTGATTCCTCTTCAAATATATATTGATGGCAATACCTCTGAGGGATATTTTGAACCACTGATAAAACTTGAGAAAAAGGGAAAGTGATGAAAAGAAAAGATTTTTCATTTTTGAATAAAAAGGGGATTCCTTTAAGTTCAAGGATCTGCTCCCCTGAAATTCCATCAGACAAAGGTGTGATTTTTAGTCATGGCCTTTTTTCAACAAAGGATGGCTATAAGATTACTGGAATGACAGAGGATATTGTTTCCTGTGGTTATCATCTTATGACCTTTGATTTTTCTTATGCAGGGGAGTCTCAGAGCAATATAAAAGAGATATCCTTTATACAGGAGGTTGCTGATCTTAGGGCGGCAATTGATGAATTCAAAAAACATGGGATAAAAAGGCTTCATCTCATGGGATCAAGTATGGGCGCTGCTGTATCCCTTTATGTTGCCTCAGAGTTTGATGACTTTGAAAGCCTTATTCTCATAGCCACTCCAGTTAATCTTCTGGAGATTATACCTGAAATGACTCCTGATGATGTGGACAAACTGGATCCTGAAGGATCCAGTAAGCTTTCTGGAATTGAAATAAATAATAAATTTTTTAAAGAGCTAAAAAGCGTTGATTTAGTTAAGGCTGCAAGGTCAATATCAAAGCCTGCAATTTTGTTCCATGGAAAGCTTGACTCTGTTGTACCTTTTGTAAATCACAGTATACTTCTTAATAATCTTGCAGGGGAGGTTGCAAGCTATGTAATTGATGATGGTGATCACAACCTTACACGGCAGGAGGATATAGCTTTTATAATGAATCACATAAGGGAATGGTTGAGGAGATTTGATGATTGACTATATTGTTGTGTCCTTTGCTTTAATTCAGGGATTGATTTTTTTCATGGAGTTTTTTTTCCCTCTTAAATCTTTTGAATTATGGAAGAGATGGGTTTTTAGTAAATTTTTTCCTTCCCATGGGATTGTTCTTATTTTTATCGGAATTGTTTTGAGCATCTATAAAGGCTATATGAGTAGAATTATTTTTTATATTGGTCTTATTATTGCTTTAACAGGGCCTCTGCTTTTAATATATCCTGAAAAGATAAGATCCGCTTTTAGTGATGCAGAGATTACTTTTTCCTCTGGTGGGCTTAAGGGAGTTATAAGGTTTGATGCAGTTATAAGGCTTTTGCTGTGCGTTATTTTAATCATAAGCTTTATACGTTCTTTTTATAATTGACATAAGAATAAAAGTTGTAGCAGATCAAAATAAATTTTAAAAAATAATGTGGAGCTGTAATGGAATTTATAAATATATGTCAGAGAAAATACTATACAGGAAAAATACATAGCTTTTCCAGCTGTGAGAGTGATATAAACTCTCCAGAAAATTTACTTAAAGAAAGTGGATTTTGGAGCACAAAAAAACGCAGTGCAGCGATTCATGAATATGTAATTATTGATCTTGGAGAGGAACTTCCAGTTGATTATATCAGGCTCAGCACTTCACCAAAGGGACCAGGAACCTTCCCAATATCATTCAGGCTTGAATACAGCAATGATACATCTGCCTGGAGTGTTCTCTATTCAGAGAGGGATACTTCTCTTTCAGCAAACAGCTATGATATTGACATTCCCCTTACACTTATGCGTTATCTTAAGGTGCTCATTCTTGAGCCTGCTGTCTCTGGTAGCTCTTACTTTGCAGAGATAGGCAGAGTTGAAATTGGCATCTCCGGTTATAGTGAGGTCAAGGCCAGTGGTTGGGAAGAGGGATGCTCGCCAGATAATTTATTTTTAAGTGGGGATAAATGCTGGGAGGTGAAATCCTCAAATGATAGAGATACTGAATATGTCCTTGTTGATCTTGGTAAAACTGTATCCATTAACAGAATAGTTCTTACATCTACCACTGATGGATTTCCAGAGAAGTTTACCATAGAGACATCTGTGGACAATGAGATATGGCTCACACTGGTTCATGAGACTAATTTTGAGTCAGAGATGAATAAAAGCTATAGCTGGGTCACTGGAATTAGATCTGCAAGATTTGTAAAGCTTGAGGCCTATAGTAAAAGTTTAAGACAGGGTAAAAAGGGAATAAAAATTAAAAACATGGAGATCTCAGCTGCTCCTGTTAATTTTTATCATACTCATACAGCAGGAGATATTACTCCCCATGCCTCTGTTTTTCATGCTGGTATTGTTAGGCTTGCAATGGATGGAGAGGTTGCTCCAGGGAAGGTTGTCCAATCCACAGACAGCAGGTTACGGGAGGCCTCAACTGTTTTTAAAGGGATAGTCCAATTTGCAAATGACGGTGAATCTACAGAAGGTCTGGCTGTTCAGTCCAATGATTCAAGGTTGCAAAATGCCACAGAGCAAAGGCCTGGTATTGTCAGGCTTGCCTATAACAGAGAAACAAATCCCAATGCTGTTGTTCAATCCAATGATTCAAGGTTGCAAAATGCCACAGAGACTAATTTTGGAATAGTGAGGCTTTGTCCTGATGGAGAATATAAGGAGCATGCAGTTGTCTCTGGAAATGACTCAAGGCTTCAGAAGGCTACCACTGAAAGCTATGGAATAACAAAGTTGGCGCCAGATGGCGGAACAGATCAGGGAACAGTGGTTCAGGGCAATGACAGGCGTCTTAAAGATGCAAGTGTTTATTCAAAGGGAATAGTTCTTCTTGCTGCTGATGGTGCTGTTACTGAAGGAGCAGTTGTTCTTTCCACAGATCGAAGGCTTAAAGATGCCACAATATCATCCAAGGGAATAGTGGAGCTTGCGGAGGATGGAGAGGATAGAGAAGGAGTAGTGGTTCAGGGAAATGACAGGCGCTTAAAGGATGCAACGACCTTGAGCAAGGGAATAGTGGAGCTTGCGGAGGATGGAGAGGACAGAGAAGGAGTAGTGGTTCAGGGAAATGACAGGCGCTTAAAGGATGCAACGACCTTGAGCAAGGGGATAGTGGAGCTTGCGGAGGATGGAGAGGACAGAGAAGGAGTAGTAGTTCAGGGAAATGACAGGCGCTTAAAGGATGCAACTACCTTGAGCAAGGGGATAGTGGAGCTTGCGGAGGATGGAGAGGACAGAGAAGGAGTAGTGGTTCAGGGAAATGACAGGCGCTTAAAGGATGCAACTACCTTGAGCAAGGGGATAGTGGAGCTTGCGGAGGATGGAGAGGATAGAGAAGGAGTAGTAGTTCAGGGAAATGACAGGCGCTTAAAGGATGCAACTACCTTGAGCAAGGGGATAGTGGAGCTTGCGGAGGATGGAGAGGACAGAGAAGGAGTAGTAGTTCAGGGAAATGACAGGCGCTTAAAGGATGCAACTACCTTGAGCAAGGGGATAGTGGAGCTTGCGGAGGATGGAGAGGATAGAGAAGGAGTAGTAGTTCAGGGAAATGACAGGCGCTTAAAGGATGCAACTACCTTGAGCAAGGGGATAGTGGAGCTTGCGGAGGATGGAGAGGACAGAGAAGGAGTAGTAGTTCAGGGAAATGACAGGCGCTTAAAGGATGCAACGACCTTGAGCAAGGGGATAGTGGAGCTTGCGGAGGATGGAGAGGATAGAGAAGGAGTAGTAGTTCAGGGAAATGACAGGCGCTTAAAGGATGCAACAGAGGAAACTTCAGGAATTGTTCGCCTTGCAAAAAATGGAGAAAAAGCCCACGGGAAAGTAGTTCAGGGGGATGATGAGAGGTTAAGTGATAAAAGAGAACCTTTGCCTCATAGTCATGATTATGCACCGATTAACCATGATTTCAGCAGTCACTCTGGAACTATAGTTATAAAAGATAAAAAGGAAGAGATTTTCAAGGATATTACAGCACCTTCTCATGATTCATCTATAATATATGCAAATAATATTTCAGATAAGTCTCATTCAGTTGGTATTACAGGGATTGCAGGGGTTTTATCTAAGGATTATATTCTTACCTATGGTATAGTTGGACATAGCTCTCATGTTGGAGTTAGAGGTCAGTCCAGTGGAGATTTTCAAAGAGGTGCAGGTGTTCTTGGAATATCAAGGTTTGGTGCAGGAGGCCTTTTTGGCAGCGAGCATGACTTTGCGCTTATTGCTGATGGCTATGGAAATGAGCTTAAGTCTTTTGATTCTTCTATAGAACTTAAGGGAGAGGGAAAGGCGCTTTTTGCAAAGGGTTCCTGTGAATTCCATGGGAATGTTTCTTTTTCTTCTTTAAACTTAGAATATCCAGGGAATATAGTTGAGTTTTTTGAGGCTGATGAGGCAGAGTTTATTGCTACTGGAGATCTGCTTGTTGCAAGTGACAAGGGTAAGTCCATACTTTCCAGATCCTCAAAGAGTTACACTACAGCAGTTATAGGTGTTGTTTCTGGCAATCCTCTTGTTGTAATTAATAACTCAGGGAAAGAAGAAAAAGTTTATCCTGTAATTCTTGCAGGCAAGGGTCTTTGTAGAGTTGATGCAAGACAAAATCCCATAAAGCCAGGGGATCTCCTTGTTGCTTCAGATACGCCAGGATGTGCTATGAAAGGAGTTATTGATTCCTTCGATAAGATTGGTTCTGTAATAGGGAAGGCTCTTGATTATTTAGATGATGGAATAGGATTAATTCCTATATTTATAACTCATCAATAATATAATAAAAAAAGGGAGCGATTTTGCCCCCTTTTTTTATGGCTTTAGATTTTTTAAAACATCCAGTTCTTTTTTGATAAACATATTCTTTGTGTACTCATTCAGCTCTTTTGCAATTTCTTTGCTTAGATATGTGATTTTTCTGCAATAGGGTTTTTTGTTGTATCTCTCAACCCACATGATAATTACAGTTTTTTCTGAATCCCACACTATTGCTCCCTGATTGTCCTTCAGGGTTTCCCCTGTGTGAATGCCATATTTTTCTTTTATCTTTTCATATATCAGATCCTTGTCAATGTAGGGAAATGATATCAATACATAAAAAAGCTTTCCTTCGTCTTTTTGTTGCACTGCCTCTGTATTTTCTGCTGCTTCATTTTCCTCTGGCTCTTTATAAAAGAAACCGTAGTAATATTGAATCTCGCTTTCTTTTGATATAATTACTGTTTTTTCATCAGTATAGGTGAGCCTGCCAGCAATTTTGTCCTTGGCATCTGAAAGAAGAATGCCCCAGGAAATGTTGCCATATCCCTCTGGTATGGAGGATTTATCTGTATTTTCCTTTGGAACTTCCTGTTTTGGATTATTCTGATTCTGGTTATTGTCCACTGTGGTGCTATTGTTTTGACTGTACGAAATCACAGAAACAAACAATAGCATAATTGCCAAAAATATATTGCGCATATATCCCTCTGGATAATCTGGATTATATTTTGTTATCGGCAGAAGTTATGTAGTTTTTTAGATTTTTTATATTACAATAACTTTCTCAGAGTCTCTGTTAATAACCTCTCCTATTGTGTAAGCAGGACAGTTGATCTCTTTAAGTAGAGATATAGCTTTAGAGGCTAAATCCCTTGCAACAAAAATCATCATGCCTATTCCCATATTGAAGGTGGTGTACATTTCCCTTTCTTCTATGTTTCCTTCTCTTTGAATAATCTTAAAAATAGGTAGTAGGGGATAGGAATTCTTGTCAATTTTGACAGAGGTTGTATCTGGCAGTATTCTTGGTATATTCTCATAAAAGCCTCCCCCTGTTATGTGGACAAGGCCTTTTATATCTATTCCATTGCTGAGGAGGTGAAATATTTGATCTACATATATAACAGTTGGCTTAAGGAGAGTTTCTCCTAAGTTCTCACTTAGATCTGAAAATTTTTGAGTAAGGGCATATCCCTTTTTTTCCAGAAGAAGCTTTCTCACAAGGGAAAATCCATTTGAGTGAATTCCGCTGGAAGGCAGTCCTATGATTATATCACCATGGGAAATATTTCTGCCGTCTATGATTTTCTTTTTGTCAACAACTCCTACAGCAAATCCTGCTATATCGTAATCATCTTCTTTCATTATGCCAGGGTGCTCTGCTGTTTCTCCCCCAACAAGTGAGCATTTAGCCTGCCTGCACCCTTCTGCAATTCCTTTAACTATATCCGTCATTTTGTCTATATCTAATTTTCCGCAGGAGATATAATCAAGGAAGAAAAGCGGTTTTGCTCCATTTACAATTATATCATTGACACACATAGCAACAGCATCAATTCCTATTGTATCATGCTTGTTCATCATCTGGGCGATTTTGAGTTTTGTTCCCACTCCATCTGTTCCAGAAACAAGCACAGGCTCTTCCATCTCCTTAAATGAGCCATCATATAAAGCTCCAAAGCCTCCTATATCAGTGAGGACCTTTTCTGTAAAAGTGGAACGCACAAAGGGAGCTATTTTCTTTACAAAAAGGTTTCCAGCATGAACGTCAACTCCTGCATCTTTATAGCTTATAGACATTTTTTTCTCCATAAATTTAAGGGATGATAGCTAAATATTTATTTTCCTTACTTTGTAAAGAATATTTTTTAAAAGAATTGCTTTAAAATTTTGTTGACTCTATTGAGGCAAAACAAAGGATATTGTCAAAGGTATTTAGCCATGATTATATTAAAAGACAGTGAAGAAAACATTAAGAAAGCAGCAGAGGTAATAAAAAAGGGAGGCCTGGTTGCTTTTCCAACTGAAACTGTTTATGGACTTGGGGCTGATGCTACAAATCCTGAGGCTGTGGCTAAAATTTTTGAGGCAAAGGAAAGACCCTATTTTGATCCTCTGATTGTTCATATAGCAAATAAAGCTGATATTTTAAAAGTCGCCCAAAGCCCGGACAGAAGAACTGAGTTTCTTATAGAAAGATTCTGGCCAGGTCCTTTAACTGTGATTTTAAAAAAGAGAGAAAATATTCCAGATATAGTAACCTCAGGTTTAGAAACTGTTGCTGTGAGAATGCCTTCACATGAAACCGCTCTTTCTCTTATAAGGGAGAGCTCCACAGTTGTTGCAGCACCAAGTGCCAATAAGTTTAGCTCCCTGAGCCCTACAACTGCAAGACATGTCTTTGAGCAATTGGGTAATGCTGTTGATTTTATTTTAGACGGAGGGCAGTGTCTGGTTGGAATTGAGTCCACCATAGTGAAAATCGAGGAGGATTCTATAAAATTATTGCGGCCAGGAGGAATCCCCAAAGAGGCTATTGAGGATTGCCTTAGTCTTGAAGTTGTGGAAATGCAACAACATTTAAAAGTTGAGGCTCCAGGTCAACTGGATTATCACTATTCACCACAAAAGCCAGTTGTCCTTGTGGATAAAATTCCTGTTGATGATAATAATGCTGGATTTTTATTCTTTACAAAACCTTCCTTTAATATTCCCTTAGATAGAAGCTTTATTCTTTCTGCTGATGGAGATCTTAGAGAGGCAGCTGCAAATTTATTTTTAGCCTTGCATTTTCTTGATTCTCTCGACATAAAAAGAATTTATGCTCAAAGACTTCCAGAAAAGGGTCTTGGTCTTGCTATAATGGATAGATTGAAAAAGGCTTCAATGAAATTTAAGAATTTCAGTTAATAAGATTTAACATAAAAGGCAACTTACTTTTAAAAAATAAATTATCTCTTCAGGTTATTCTATGAATGGAATCTTTTGTGTTTTTGAAGGCATTGATGGCTCTGGCAAATCTACTCAGAGCAGAATGTTATATGAATTTACATTGAACCATGGAATCAATTCTCTGCTTTTACATGAACCCACAGAAGGATTTTTTGGGAAAAAAATAAGGGAGATTCTAAAATCAAATACTCTGCCACCTGTTTTACAACAAATTGATCTCTTCATAAAGGATAGGCATGATGACGTTGAACTCAACATTAAGCCTGCTTTAACAAGAGGGGATGTCATTATTATGGATCGCTATTTTTATTCCAACGCAGCATATCAGGGAGGAGTGGAGTTTGATGCTATAGATATAATAAAAATGAATATAGATGAAGGATTTCCTTTACCTCATAGAGTCTATTTTATTGATATCTTGCCTCAAGAGGCAATGGATAGAATTCAACTGAGGAGAAATGGTAATATTGAGCTTTTTGAGAAAATTGATTTTTTAACAAAGGTCAGGGATAACTATCTTAAGTTGATCGATGAGAGATTTCTGGTTATTGATGGGAATAGAGATATTAATGAAATTCACAGAGAGATAAAAGATGATTTTCTAAAACTACTTAAGATTCATGGGAGGATAATGTAGTTATGAAAAAATTTTTGCTTTTGCTTTTAATAATTCCATATATTGCCTTTGCTTCAAATACAAAGTATTATAATCCTCCTCAGGTGCTTTCCTCTGCTTATTCAGCTGACTCTTTTTCATCATTGGCAAATCCTGTGTTTACTCAGGGATATAATTATCCATTTTTAGCCTATTCCTTTGTAAAAAACTCTTCAAACTATGATCACTTTGCTCTGGTCAATATCCTTGATTTTGATTTTATCTATAGCAATTATAATCTATCATCAGATGATGGAGTACTTAGAGAAAAGGTTTCTCTTTATAGCATAAATAGAGGATTTTTATTTAATAACTCCTTTGGCATTGGTATAGGATACACAACCACTTCTTCTACTTATGAGGCTCTGGACAGTAATAGAATATGGCATGTTGGCTTTTTGCTAAGGCCTTTTTCTTTTTTATCTTTTGGGGTGGTCTTAAGGGATTACAGAGATAAGTCTGCAGTTGTTAAAAATTTTGAAACGGCGACTTATTCTGTTGCACTTAGGCCTTTTGGAGAGAATTTAACATGGACTGCAGATGCTACCTTCTTTAGCAAGGATTTAGATTTTGATAATTACTATTCCTTTGGCTTTGAGGCTATTGTTTATAGCGGGATTGCTTTTACTGCAAAATATGATAGCGACAAAAATTTTTCTTTTGGGCTGAGCTCTCCTTTTTCTTTCAGGAAGGAAAGACCTCTTATTTTATCTCTCAATGCCAATGGAGGAAAGAATCATAGGGATGAACAGGGATTTTCCTCAGGTGGATTTGCTTTTATTTTATCAAGGGATGATAATGCAATAAGGTTTTATGATAGGGAAAAGTTTCTCTATTTAAGGCTCAATGGAAATTTCGCTGAGGAAAATCCTCAGCAACAATTTATTATGATCAGGGAAAGGAACTTTCATTCATTGATTGATGGACTGAGATGTGCTGCCAATGATGAGTCCATCAATGGACTGGTTATTGATATTGATTCAGTTGCCTTTGGATTTGCTCAAATACAGGAGCTCAGGCGAGAGCTTATAATTTTACGTAAGAGGGGAAAGAGAGTCATTGCCTTGCTAAATTACTCTGGCAATAAAGAATACTATCTTGCAACAGCAGCGGATAAGATCTATTTTACTCCAAACAGCACATTTGCAATAACAGGCCTTAAAATGCAGGCTTACTTTTTTAAGGGGCTTATGGATAAGGCTGGAGTAAAGTATGAGTCAGTGTCAAAGGGAAGGTATAAGTCTTTTAATGAGCAGTTTACAAGGGAAAACATGTCTGATGCAGCAAGGGAGAATTTGAAGGAATTGCTTGAAGATTTGAATAATCAGTATGTATCTGATATTGTCGAGTCAAGGAAGATTACGGAGGATTCTGTTAAAGAGTTATTTGCTGCTGGTTTTTATGAGCCAGCAACAGCAAAGGCAAAGGGATTTGTTGATGAGGTCATGCACAGAGATAGCGTTACGGAATCTATGACAGAGGCAGTTGATTTTGTTAAGTTTGAGCATTACATAGAAGAATATCAAAAAGTAAGAAGCTGGGGAGCTATACCTGAGATAGCAGTAATTCATGTCACAGGGTCAATAGTCTCCGGGGAGGGAGCGGCTAATTCTTTTTCTACAACAACAGGGGACTATGATTACAGAGAGTCTTTGAATCGTGCTTTTATGGATGATAACATCAAGGGCGTTGTTATAAGGATTGATTCAGGGGGAGGTTCTGCTGCAGCATCTGATTTTATGTGGAATTATTTATTGGTTATGAAAAAAAGATTTCCAAAGCCAGTTGTATTTTCCTTTGGTAATATGGCAGCTTCCGGCGGCTATTATATCTCTTGCACAGGGGACAGGATCTTTGCAGAGAAAGGAACAATTACAGGGTCAATAGGAGTTGTTGCGGGTAAGGTATCTCTTGCAAGGCTATACTCAATGCTTGGTATTTCTACAGAGACTATAAAGATGAGTGACTTTGCTGATATATTTTCTGAGTCCAGGGATTTGACTCCGAAGGAAAAAGAGCTATTTCAAAAGAATATTGATTTTATATACGATAGGTTTACAGAAAGGGTAATTGAGGCACGAGGAATTTCTAAGGAAGATATAAGCTCTGTTGCAGAAGGTAAAATTCATTCCGGGAAAGCTGCAAGGGAAAATAAACTCGTTGATGAGAATAAGGGGCTGCTTGCGGCAATAGAATATGTAAGGAACTTAAGTGGTATAGAAAGTTCCTACCAGGTTAGGCATTTACCTGAAAGAGGAAGCTATCTGCAAAGAATTATAAAGAAAAGTGAAGAGAGTGTTTGGTCTGATATAAAGCCACTTTTAAAAATAATTCAAAGATACAATATCCCTGATGAGAAGGTTCTTTATATAACACCATATATCATAGAAATAGAATGAAGTTTTATTTTAGGGGATATTTTTAATAAGTTAAATTTATTGACAAATAGATTCCCTTGAGATAATTTAAGAGAAAATTTAAAGAGGAGGGGGGATATGAAAGCTCTTCTTGTCAATCAGACCAGAACATTAACCAAAGCCATAGAGGAGTTGGGTCTTTCCTCTGGTTTTGATTTAATTTCCAGCAATATTGATTCCATTGAAGAAAGTATCAAAGAGCATTCCCCTGAGGTAATTATATTAAATTGGTCAGAGGGTTTAAATCCCGCTGTATGCTCTGACATAAAAAAAATTAAAATTAAATCTGGTTACATATATTTAATTGTAATAGGCACAAAGGATTCCATGAAAGGACTTCTTGAGGGAGTTCGCTCTGGAGCAGATGATTTTCTCCTTATTCCATTTTCACGGGAAGAGGTCCTTGCCAAGATAACAGTTGCAAGGAGAGTGATTGAACTTAATAGATCATTTATTAAAACAAAGAAAAAGCTTTTAAAATTTGCGAAGGAAGATCCTGTTACCTCTTTGCTCAACAGGAGAGCTCTCATAGATGAAATTCAAAGTGAGATGGGAAGAGCCTCAAGGCAAAATGAGTTTGCCTCCGCTATAATGATTAATCTTATCAACTATGATGAGATCCAAAGAGACTTTGGACTTAAAGTTTTTGATGCCTTTTTGGCTGAGCTTGCCTCAAGGCTTAAGAAGTCCATAAGGCCCTATGATAAGATTGGGCGTTTTGAGTTTAGTAGATTCCTTATATATCTACCCCACGCCAGAAGTGAGGATGCAAAAAAGGTTGCTGAGAGAATTATAAAAAAAATCCAGGAAAAGAAGTTTAAGTATAAGGATAAATATATTGAGCCCTGTTTAACCATAGGCATATCAGAGCTTGATCCATCAGATATGGTAAAGGGTGGCGATGCAGAGACTCAACTTATAAATGAACTCATACTTGAGTCATTTATAAGAAGGTCTGAGTTTGCTACAACATCTGCCTGTGAAAAGGGTAGCAATGCAATTGAGATCTATACTTTTTAATCAAGCAGGTGTATAAGAAGCCCATCTCTGAGTTTAGGCTCAAACCATGTAGATTTTGGTGGCATAATTAAACCAGCGTCAGAGACTTTAATTAGCTGTTCAATCTCTGTTGGATACATTGAAAAAGCCACTGCAAAATCACCGGCATCAACAACCCTTTCCAGCTCAGCTGTTCCTCTTATGCCTCCTATAAAATCTATTCGCTTATCCTTCCTAGGATCCTTTATGCCAAGTAGAGGCTCAAGGATATATTTTTGAATTATAGTTACATCAAGGGATTCGATTGGGTCATCGGATATTTCAAAGAGAGGGGTGAGGGTATACCACTCCCTTTGCAGATACATTGAGAAGGTGTTTACTCTTTCTGGGATTTTTTTATTATCTCTGGTCAGTTTAAAGTTTTTCCCGAGGGCTTTTTTAAAATCTTCAACTGACATTGAGTTAAGATCCTTTACTACTCTGTTATAAGAGAGAATTTTAAGTTCAGAGTGAGGAAATATTACAGAAAGAAAGTAGTTAAATTCTTCATCCCCTGTGTATTTTTCTAATTTTTCTCTCCTCATTTTCCCAACTCTCACACCAGAGGCTGCTCTGTGATGACCATCTGCAATATAAAGCTCTTCCTTTTCAAAGGAGGCAATTAGTTCTTTTGAAATAGTTTCATCGTCAATTATTCTTACAATATGCCTTATGCCATCTGTAGCTGTAAAGTCATATATTGGGGGTGTCGCAATTGCTTTTTTTATGAGATTTTTGCGGCCTTCATCTGTGTCTTTGTAAAAAAGAAAAACAGGACCTGTATTTGCATTTACAATATCAGTATGTCGAGTTCTGTCTAATTCTTTATCCTCCCGTGTGAGCTCATGCTTTTTTATAATGCCATTCATATAGTCATCAATACTTGCACATGCCACAATACCTGTTTGCATCCGTCCATCCATTATCTGAGAGTATAGGTATAGCTTTGGGCTTTCTTCCTGAATCAAATATCCTTTTTTTATAAAGTCATCGAGAGTATCTTTTGCTTTTATATATACCTCCTGGCTATAAGGATCTGTTCCCTCTGGCAGGTCAGCTTCTGAACGGGTTATATGATAAAAATTATAGATATTGTCCTTTGTGATCGCCTTTACCTCATCAAGGGATACAACATCATAGGGTAGTTCTGCAATTTGTGAAGCCAATTCCACTTTTGGTCTTAAGGCCCTGAAGGCTTTGATTTTTGCCATAATACCTCGCTTTTTGTAGAAAAAATTAATTATTATGCTTACTTTTTTCAAAAATAAACATGCACTATCAAAAAATAATGATAGGTTGTAAATATTTTTTTTATTAAAGTCTTAGAAAGTTTGAAAAGTTATAGGGTTAACGTTAAAGTATGTTGTAATTTAATTCAGTTCTGCTATATTCCTTTAATTATTTATTTACTGTAAGTTATATATAATTTCTTGAAGAATAATATAGAAGAAACATAAAAAATTCAGGAGTTCCAATATGAATTATATAAAACTTGTAATTTCAATTGCAATCCCTTTATTTATAGGATTCATTGGATCTTTTTTTACCTCAAGTTCTGTTGATACATGGTACAAAACTTTAAAAAAGCCTGATTTTAATCCGCCAAATTGGGTCTTTTCTCCAGTGTGGACCTTGTTGTTTATATTGATTGGCTTGTCATTTTACATTATATGGAAGAATAATTTTGGTGGTAAGAAGGTCCTTTTACTTAATATTTTTTTTACTCAACTTTTTGCTAATTTGATTTGGTCTTTATTTTTCTTTGGTCTAAGAAGCCCTTTTTGGGCTCTTATAGATATAATCGTTTTATGGTTAGCCATATTGGTGAATATAATTGTTTTTTATAGAGTGTCAAAGCCTGCGGGTATTTTGCTTGTCCCCTACATATTATGGGTGAGTTTTGCTGCACTATTGAATTTTTATCTCTATATATTGAATAAGTAAATTTTATGTATAAAGGCAAAGGGAAAAGATAAAAAAAGAAGCTATTTATTCTTTACCTCAAAGGAACAAAAAAGATAAATATTTTCAAAAGAAGAAAAGTGAAGCTTTTAAAGATGAGATTAGAAACTCCAGAATTAGATTTTTTTTGAGAAATTTTTAATTGACCATTATTATGAAATGACTTATATATGACATAATATCTGACAGCTTATAGATATTGAGGTTTTTTATGAGCGATAATTATGATGCATATTCAAAGATTCTTACAAAATCTGTGAATCATATATTTAAGAAATTTCTTAATGATCACTCGATTTCTGAGGTCTATGAGTCTCAGGCATCTCCAAGGGATCCCCAAATTTCAATTGAAATAAATGGCACATTAAAGGGGGAGCTTGTTATCAATATGCCAGAAAAGACTCTTACAGAAATATCCCGCTATTTTATAGGGGATTCGAAGGCAAAGATAAGCAAGAGTGTATCTACAGATGTTGCAGGTGAAATAGCCAATATGATAACAGGAACCTTTGCCAATCTAATGCAATATTCTAAGCATGATCTTGTGCTTTCTCCTCCACTGTTTAATGAGGAGGCTATTTCTGTAAAGGCTCTTTATGATAATGTAAACATCTCCTTTAAATCATCCTTTGGTGGCTTTGACATAGATCTCTATTACAGAGAAGAGGAAAATTAAACTATAATCCAGAAATCGCCATTAAACTGGACAGTAATTTCACCAGGTCCATTGCTGTCCAGATAGCTGAAATCAACAAAAGGTTTGTTTTTTTTCAAAAATTTCATGGTTTCGTCATCTGAGAGCAATTCAAAGGCCCAGCAAACCGCCAGCTCAGATATATATTCATTGATCTTACCAGTCCAGCCATAGGGTAAATCTGAAGCAAGGGGTTTTATCCCTGTTTCTGTAGGAGGGACATTTATAAAAACAACCTCTTCTTTTCCAAAGATATTTCTTCCGCCAAGGCTTGAGAAAAATCCTATGGAGCGAAAGGACATTTCCCATGAACTTAAAAGGTTTCCCTCTTTGCTGGAACCAAAGGCACTTCTAAAAAGAGGGTCATGCCTTTGCAGTATTTCATTTTCTCTAAGAAAATCCGAGAATTTTTTTAGTGGGAAATTGCTCTGTTTCATAAAAACATTTTAAGCATTTTATTGAAAAGAGCAACTTAAATTTTAAAAAAATTGTTGAAAATGAGACTTTGCTTATATAATTAAAACAGTGGCTATAATAAAATCCAATATAAAGAGAAATAATCTATGAAATCAGTTGTAAGTTTTTCTGACAATGGAATAAATGTTAAAACCTCAATATTTGCTCCTTTTTTGTTAGCCTCAGCAGGTGCAGTAATGCTTGCCTGTGGTGTTTATTTTATAAGCATTGTGCGTCACATAGATCATCTTCTTATAGGTCTTGGTATTGTTTTTTTGTTTTCAGGATTATTTCTTCTATTTAATTCAAGCTACTATAAGATCCTGATTAATGAAGAGCCAGGTTACTTAAGCCTTGTGGAATCTACTGGGTGGGATATATCTCCTTTGAAAATTCCCTTTAAATATTTCAGTGAGATAATAATTCAGTATTTAATAAACAGGGATAAGCCTGAATACGAGATAATGCTTAGAAACAGATATAATTCTCTTATGCTTGTGTCACGTTTTTATGATGAAGAAAAGGCTCTTAATTTTGCCAAAAGATTTGAAAAGGCAATGTCTTTGAAGGTTACCTTAAACACAGAGATACCTTCTCACCTTATAGAAAAGCGTCATGCCTATAATCCCTATAGCATAGTAATACCTGATAACTCCTCTATAAAAACAATGGAGAGGAGGGATTTTGCAGAGATAAGCTGGAAGGTTAGATATAACCCTATTCAGATCGCCTTTTTGTTTTGTATATACTATGGATTTTTTCATATAATACACTTTTCTCTTTTGCCAGCTATTGATGCAAGTTTTATGGTTGTAACTGTTATTGATACTTTACTTGGGCTTTTACTTTCCTTCCTTATTATCTTTATTGTTGCACTGTTTTCTGGGTCTTACCATTTTATTGCAAAGAAGGATGCAGTTATTTATTTTTATAGGCTTTTTGGTAGGAGTTACTCAGAGCGTGAAATGAAGAAATCTGACATTGCCCTTGTGAGGAGTTCTATAGACTTGAATACAGAGGAAATACTCCTTGTTAGCAAAAAGGGAGTTGAATCATTGAATAACTTAATAAAGCAATACAGTGTTAATAATTCTGTTGATAAAAAAATGGTGGATATTTCTGATATAAAGGCCTTTGACAGTGAAATGATGAGACTTAAGACTTCAACTCTCAAGCTTTCTGAGAAGCTATATATTGAGCAATTTATTATGAAGAACCTCTAAAATTTTTGCTCATAATTTCAAAGGGAATCCTATGATAGCAAGACTCAAGGGCAAGATAATTCATATTAAGCCAACAGAACTTATCTTAGATGTCCATGATATAGGTTTTGAACTGACAATACCTTTTTCAACATATCAAAAGATACATGAAGACAAAGAAGTAACTCTTTTTGTCTGGACATTGCATAAGGAGGATCAGTTTAGACTTTTTGGATTTTATAGTGAAACAGAAAGGGATCTCTTTAAGATTCTTATTTCAATCAGCGGCATAGGTCCTTCCATGGCTATTGCAATCTTATCTGGCATGTCTCCTGAGGATTTAATGGCCTCGGTGAAAAATAGCAATCTTATTGCCTTTACAAAAATTCCTGGTATAGGCAAAGCAAAAGGGGAAAAGCTTCTATTTGAGCTTAAAAGGCTTCTTCCAAAGCTTGAGATGATTCCCATGGATGGGAATCCAACTCCTGATGAAAAAAATGATGCCTTAGAGGCCCTGGTTTCTCTTGGATTTGATGAAGCAAAGGCAAGAGCCTCTGTAAATGAGATAATGAAAAATTCAAAAAATCTTACCATAGAGCAAATAATTAAAGAATCCTTAAAGCTTCTTGGCCAGTAGTAATTAATTTTTATTGACACATTTACAGACCTGTTTTAGCACGTTAGCGTTTTTTAATGTCTTATCAAGAGCAGTGGAGGGACTGGCCCTGGGAAACTGCGGCAACCACCCTTTAATAAGGGCAGGTGCTAATTCCAGCGTATTATTGCTTAATAATACGAGAGATGAGACAGCAGCTTTAACTTTTTTAAGAGCCGCTGTCTTATTAAAATAAGGGCGGTTTTATGACAAAAAAGGAAAGCGCAAAAAAGGGAACAGTAGGTGTTGTTAAAACAGAGTATTTTACCTTCTCTTATCCCCCTGATTATTTTATTTTATCCAATGGAAGTCAAATAGGACCTGTTACTTTAGCTTATGAGACCTATGGGGTCTTAAATGAAAACAGGAGCAATGCCATATTGATACTACATGCTCTTTCTGGCAGCGCTCATGCTGCGGGTTTTCACTCAGAAAAGGATAAAAATACAGGATGGTGGGATCTCTATATAGGTCCTGGAAAAGCCTTTGATACTGAGAAATATTTTGTTATATGCTCCAATGTTCTTGGTGGCTGTTCAGGTTCCACAGGCCCTGCTTCAATAAATCCAGAGACAGGAAGAGCCTATGGAATGGATTTTCCCATGGTTACAATTGCAGATATGGTTAATGCTCAGAAAAAACTCATTGATCACCTTGGCATAAAAAAGCTTCTTGCAGTGGCAGGTGGTTCTATGGGCGGGATGCAGGCTTTGCAATGGACTATATCTTATCCTGATATGGTGGAATCCTGTATAGCCATAGCAACATCCGCCTCTCTTTCTGCTCAGGGTATTGCCTTCAATGAGGTTGGCAGGCAGGCTATTTTCAACGATCCTCACTGGAATAATGGCAATTACTATAACTCAAGAATACCAAAGGCTGGATTATCCCTTGCAAGGATGATCGGCCACATTACATATATGTCAGAAAAACACATGCACGAGAAGTTCGGAAGAAAGTTTCAGGATTCTCATCAGGGAAAAGCAGGTGTAAGCTCTGAATTTATGGTTGAGTCCTATCTAAAGTATCAAGGTATAAAATTTGTAGAGAGGTTTGATGCGAATTCCTATATCTATATTACAAGAGCTATAGATCACTTTGACCTTAAAGAGGATTTTGGCGGTAGCTTAACAGCAGCCTTTGAAAATGTAAGTGCTAATTATCTTGTCATTAGTTTTACCTCTGACTGGCTTTATCCAAGTAGTAATTCAAAGGAGATAGTTAGAGCCTTAAGGGTCAATGGCAAGAATGTAAACTATATTGATATTGAGACAGACAATGGGCACGATGCCTTTTTGTTGCCCAATGAGATCCTTGAAAAGAATATTAAAAATTTTTTGAAAAGCGAATTTAAAAAAAGTGAGTTTTAATTTATGGAAGAGTATATAGGCTATGATCTTGTTGTTGAGGAAATCCCAGAGCGTTCTCGAGTCCTTGACCTGGGATGTGGTGACGGAACCCTTTTGTTTTTGCTGCAGGAGAACAAAGGCGTCAATGGATGTGGAGTGGAGATCTCTGAGGAGGGAGTTAGCAGATGCCTTGAAAAAGGTGTTTATTCCTATCAGGCAGACATTGATGAGGGTCTATCTGATTACAGAGATAATTCCTTTGATTATGTAATTCTCAATCAGACAATTCAAAATACCAAGAGGCCGGATCTTGTATTAAAGGAAGTTCTTCGCATAGGTAAAAAGGTTATAGTGAGCTTTCCTAATTTTGGCTATTACAGGATAAGGCTCTTTCTTTTATTTAAAGGAAGAATGCCTGTGAGCAAGTTGCTCCCTTATGAATGGTATAATTCTCCAAACATACATCTTCTTACAATAAAGGATATGAAAAGGATGGAAAAGGAGTTTTCTTTTAAGATTTTGCAGCAGCAGCATTTCTCTTTGGTCGGTGAAGGCAAAAATAAAATTTTCAATTTTATAAAAAAAATTGTGTGTGGTGACCCACACACAAATAAAAGTAAATCTTGTAAGGTAAGAATCATGCCAAATTTATTTGCTCAATATGGCTTTTTTGTTATAACCTCAAAGAAAGATACAAATCAATAATCCCTTAGGCTCTCCTGAATTCCCTTGTGTATTTCATACCAGAATTCAAGGGCAGCTTCTTTTTTATCCTTTTCAAATTCTGCTATCCATTTATCAAGCTCTGGATTTTTTACTCCATCAACATCTCTCTTGCGCTTAAGGAAGGTATAGATAAAATCTATATTTCTTTCGCTCTCCCAGAATATTGAGGAGTTTCTACTGTTGATCCTTGTTGCAGCTCTGGATATCTTCTGAAGGTACTCTTTTTCTAATCCAAAGAGGGAGCCCATTACCTCTGGAAGAATTTCCTCCGCCCATTTTCTGTGAAATCTGCAGGTTCCCATGTTATCCAGTATAAGCTCTTTTTTGAATCGATCCGCATCCTGCCTGCCGAGCTCCCTTGGTGGCAGAAAATCCTCTCCATAATACATAAAGTATTTACCCATTATTGCCATTGGCGAGAGAACCCCTGGTGTCCAGTATTGGTTTGGCACCATCCATCCGTTGCGTGCAAAACCAACGCATACAAGGCGATCCAATATCTCTTTGCTTTTTGCTCCAGCGAGCTTTCTTGCAAGTTTTCTTGCTCCTGACTGCAGGTTGAGAGTTCCCCTTTTATAGATAATGGAATCAAGTATTTCACAGCCTATGTCTGCATTTCTCATAGAGTCAGCAACTACATCAAAGTTGTCTGGATCAAAATTTGGCTTTTTGTCAGAGATACCAAGATCCTCATGGGATATTAGTCCATCTGAAAGACAGTCCATCAGCCATGCAACAAGACCTCCGGCAGATATGGCATCAAAGCCATACATGTCTGCATGATGGTTGAGTTTTTCTGCTGCTCTTTGATCAAATATTCCAGAAAGAGGTCCCATGGTCTGATATGGCTCGTAATCTTTTTTGTAAATGTCTCTCATTTTTTTGCACACAGCAACGCATGGCTCGCCACAGGTAGTTTGCTTTTGTGGCTTAATCGTCTCTTCATTGAACTGTTTTAAATAATGGTTGCGAATAAACTTTTCGTGAATCTCAAGCCTCTTCTCTTCACTCCAGTAAATGCTTCTATAGTTAAAAGAAATCATCCTGCCGCCAAGAGTTGCATAGTTTACTCCAAAGGTTCCCCCTGTATCAAAATTAGGGTCAAACCTATATTTGGCTGTTGCCTCAAGATCCTTTGCAGCAAGTTTTTTATTGTATTTGTCAACAAACCATTGATCTGCAACCTTTCTATCTCTAAAGTCATCATCAATGAATGTTCCTCCATATATTACTGCAGCAATTCCATGTTCCTGAAGCATTTTGGAACCAAAACCGCCTCGCCCTGCCCATGTATCCACATAGGTAATCTCTTTCTTTTTAATTGGCATTGAGGCAATAGCACCAAAGGCGGTAGCTGCTGCAGCAGGACCTGTGACAAGAATTCGTGGATCATTATCGTATGAATCTGCAAATTTTTCATGGACATAATCAGTCAGTGAATAAATACCTCCTCTTCCAGAAAACCAAACCTGGTTGAGATCAACAGGGTGAATGGCAACCTGAATTTCTTCTCCGTGGCTTCTGTTGAGATAGAGTATGGAAGGCATTGCTGATTTATTTGCAATGGCAAGCATGTCAATACCTAAGTTGTTGAAGACAAGTCCTGCGCCACCCATTGTTGAAATATAAAATCCACTCCAGCATGGGGAAAAACCAGAGAAGATCAATCGGTTTGTCCCTGGAAATATTGAACCAGCAAGAAGTCCTGTGCCTATATTGAGGCTTCCATAACGCCTTGAGAGATGAAGACCAAGATCCACTGGACCAAAGTAATCTCCAACCTTGAACCTTGAGAGTCTGTAAAATCCAGTATTAGCATCGACAATTAGCACTTTAAGATATGTATTCATACCAAACCTCACTTATTTATTAAGAAATTTTTTAGAAGATAGGGAGAAAAAATCAACTACATTATACAGTATTTTTGATTTTATGCTAATTTTTATACATCAAAGACAGATTCAGCAATGAATTCATCTCCCTCTTTATAAATTTTCAATCCATGGAGAGTAATAGCCTTTATATCAATATTAAAGGTGTATTTTTGTGATATTTTATCTCCACAAAGATTGTATTTGCATCTAAACAAATCATCATCTATGGTCATTTCAACGCTTTGAGGCATAAGTATAAGCCTTTTTGCATCTTTATAGTATAAAATTTCATTGAGAAAGTCAAAGTATAAAATCTCAAGTTCATGGGAGGTAATCTCACCATGAATTATCTCTGTCTTTTCAATGGAAGAGGGATCTTGCGCCATGAGGGAAACAAGGGCATTGCCACCTTTAATAAAGATCTCCTCAAGAGAATAACCTCTAACTTTAATAGCTATGTCTGCAAGGGTTATGTCCTCTATTATCTCGTAATCCATTTTATGCCTTTATGTTTCCAATGGGAGTAAATTTTGCAACGATTTTGCCAAGGCCTGCCTTTTCTGCACTTGCAACAACCTCATCTACATTTTTGTAAGCTCCACCAGCTTCCTCTGAAAGGGCTGAGTAAGATGCAGTCTTTATATAGATGCCCTTTTTTTCCATGTCACAGGCTAATGATTTGCCGTTAAACTTGCTCTTTGCCTGATGGCGTGATAGAACTCTTCCACTGCCGTGCACTGTGCTGAAAAAAGTCTCTGATGCGCTTTCTGTTCCACACATCAGGTAAGAGAAGGATTCCATGCTACCGCCAATTATTACAGGTTGACCTGTGTTTCTGTATTTTAATGGTAGCTCCTCTCTGCCAGGTGGAAGACATCTTGTGGCACCCTTGCGGTGGATAAGGAGAGTTTTATTTTTGCCATTTATAGTAAAGTTTTCAAGCTTTGCTGTATTATGGCAGACATCATATACGGTATTAACCTTTAGGTCTCCTTTTTTACCAAAGAGGTCAAATAATATTTCTGTTACTCGGTGTTTTATAAGCTGACGATTGAGAAAGGCAATATTTATTGCACAGTTCATTGCTTTGAAATAGTTCTGGCCTTCCTCTGATAAGAAAGGCGCTGAGGCAAGCTCTCTGTCTGGAAAAGAAAAGTTGAATTTTTTTTGCAGAGAGGAAAACTCCTTGAGATAATCTGTTGCTATTTGATGGCCAAAGCCTCTGCTTCCTGAATGGATCATTATGCAGATGGAGCCCTCTTTTATACCAAAAACAGATGCGATCTGGTGGTCAAAAATATGTCCTTTTTTTATATATTGAATTTCAAGGTAATGGTTCCCTGAGCCAAGAGATCCTATTTGCTCTGCACCTCTTTCTCTGGCCTTTGATGATACCTTTGATGGATCTGCATTTTTAATTTTACCCTGCTCTTCACACATCTCAATATCGGAGTCCTGGCCAAAGCCATTTTTTACAGCCCAGTGAACTCCTTCAACCATAGCCTCATCAAATGTTTTGTGAGAGAGAGATACTATACCGCCAGAACCAACTCCTGATGGTACATGGCGAAAGATTGAATCAACCAGTTCCCTTATTTTAGGTTTCACTTCTTCTTCCGTGAGATTTGTTGCAATGAGCCTGACTCCGCAGTTTATATCAAAGCCAATACCCCCTGGAGATATTACCCCGGTTTCTGGAAGAATTGCAGCAACACCCCCTATTGGAAAACCATATCCTGAATGTCCGTCTGGCATACATAAGGCATAGTTTATAATACCAGGAAGAGTGGCTACATTTGTAATTTGTTCAAATACAGCAGAGTCCATTGTTTTTATAATATTTTCGGAGCCATATATTCTTGCTGGCACATTCATCCCTTTTTTATAGTCAGCGGGAATTTCAAATGTGTAATCATTAACTTTAGTTAGGAAATTTTTCATTAACCCTCCCTGTTATCTTAAAAAGAAATAGCTCTTTAAAGCTATGTCAAGTAGAAGTTACTTTTATTTACTTTTACAAATTTCTTATTACTTTTTAAAATAATTGACTTTCCTGAATTGTGCTTAAGCAATTGTCAGGGGAGATCACAATTAGATAATTTTGAGGTGAGATTATGAATTATCTCAATGTTAAATGTAAAAGATGTGGTTATAGTCTTACTGTTCCAGAAAGAACCGAATCAGTTGTTTGTGGATCTTGTGGCTATGAAAATAAATTAAAGGGCGTTATGTCTTTGTTGCGATCTTCCTCAGAGACAGATGCAATAGAGTATGGTGAAGTTAGCAAGTCAAGAGTTGAGACAAAAATCGAGAAATCACCTTCTTATAAAGATTATATCCCTGCCTCACAGGAAGAGACAAAAGTGCCATCTGGAATTGATGAGGAACCAGAAGGTGAAATATTTCCAGAAAATGCTCCTGTTTCAAAGATATTGACATTGCTCTTTATTGTTATGCCTGTTATTGCGATGCTTGCTGATTTTTTTGATCTTCCATCATTTATTTTACCACTGGTGATTTTTGTTATAGTATTTGTGATATTTATGAGAAAAAAAAGTAAATGATATTTATAGATATAAGGAAAAGTTTTACAAAGGACAATGAAAGATTTTTCTGATTTTTTTGGCATAAATGGATTCTTAGAACATGAGCTAAGCTCTTTTGAATACAGGGAAAGTCAGCAGCAGATGGCAGAGCTTATTTTTCAATCACTGGAAAAAAATAGCAACGCAATAGTGGAGGCAGGAACAGGCACAGGAAAGACAATGGCCTACCTTATACCAGCTATTGTCCATGCAAAGGAAAATGATGAAAAAATAGCTATTTCAACAGAAACAAAGGCCTTGCAGAGACAGCTTGTAGAAAAGGATCTACCTCTTGTGCAAAATATATTCCATAAATATTTAGGTGTGGAATTTAAATACTCCATAGCCCTTGGCAGTTCTAATTATCCATGCAGGAGGAGATTTGATCACTTTGTAAAAAAGGGTGAATATGAAAAATCTGACATGGAATATATAGAAAAGATAATTTCTCTATTTAAATCCAGAAAGATTTTTACTTCTCACGAGGCAGATGCCCCTTTTAGGATATGGGCGGAGATATGCAGGGATTCTGAAGTTTGTGAGCAGCAAAGATGTTTTTTGTCATATAATTGTCCCTTTATGGCTGCAAAAAGAGAATGGATGCAATCGGATGTTTTAGTTATAAACCACTATTTATTTTTTTCAAATATTGCATCAGGGAAAACATTTCTTCCTATGACAGAAACTGTGATCTTTGATGAGGCCCACTCTCTGGAGTCAGTTGCAATTGGGCAGTTGGGGTTTTCTATTGATTATGAAATGCTTGTTTCTCTTTTACAGCGCTTTCATCAAAAGAAAGGCAGGGGTGCTATCTACGTCATAGAGGATGAGGATTTTCGCGATAAGGCAATAGCTTTTGTTGATAAAATAAGCAGAGAGGCAAATAAGTTTTTTGAAAAGCTAAGAAATGATTTTGGAGAAAAGGAGATAACAAGACGAATAAAGTCAGAAGTTCCAACAGGATATGATTTGCTGAAAACCCTTGAAGACTTTGTAGATCTTTTAGATGAATGCAAAGAACAGTCAGGGGAGGATTTTAAGATTGTATTTGAGCCAGCAAGGCTACGGATAACAGCATATAAAAATTCACTGCATGCCTTTTTACATCAGACCCTTGAGGAGTATGTTTATTGGATAGAAAAGAATGAGTCGGGCCTTTTGGGGAATATTTTTTTAAACGCTCGTCCTGTTAAAGTAGATAGGGCATTTATAAATGATGTCTATCCTTTCTATAAATCTTCAGTTTTTGTTTCTGCTACTCTTTCTGTAAAAGATGATTTTTCTTTTTTTAAAGAAAGCATAGGATTTAATGATGGTCTGGAAAAAATTTTCCCCTCACCCTTTGACTATTCCAGGCAGATGATAATGTTTCTAAGCGGGCAATTGCCAGAGCCTGATGATAGTGAGTATACAGATGTTACAGCAAAATACTGTGAAGAGATGATCAAGATTACAGAGGGTAATTGTCTTATTCTTTTTACTTCATACTCTACATTAAAAAATATAAAGTCTCTTCTGGCAAAGAGGATAGATAATCTCATTTTTTCTCAAGATGAGATGACTGCCTCAAAGGCTCTTGCACTTTATCTGGCAAATCCCGGATCTGTCCTTATGGGAACTCATTCATTCTGGCAGGGTATAGATCTCCCTGGAGATCTACTAAGATGCGTAATAATAACACGTCTCCCCTTTTCTGTTCCAGACACGCCTGTTATGGAAGCAAGGGTTGAGATGTGTAAAAATTCAGGACACAATCCCTTTGTCCATATTCAGATACCGGAGGCTGTTTTAAAGATGCGGCAGGGTGTAGGACGACTTATAAGAAGTGCAGCAGATATAGGAATAGTTGCAATTCTGGATTCAAGGATAAAGACAAAGCAATATGGAAGTATTTTTGAAAAATCACTCCCAAATTGTGTAAAGGTGAGCACCATAGGTGAACTTAAAGGCAAATATAGAGAAATTTTGTTAAAAAGTTAAAATCAGTATCTGAAGATTTTATCTTTAGTGATAAAAATTCAGGTGTCTAAAGAGTCACCTTAGATGAGGAGGAACGACTTTTTTAGACACCTTTAAAATAACATGAATAGGATTTAAGATCCGCAGAGCAAAGTCACTTAAAATAAGAGCTGCTTGTGCAGACTCCTAAAAATGTCAGCATATTATCAACTGACATGTCAGTTCACTTTTATGTAAATATAAGCCTTTTGTCAAGGCTTTTCTAAAAAAATCCCATAGGCAAAGGTTTCTACAAATTCCTCTGTGAGCTTTTCAAACTCCTCTTTTTTGCGGCCCTTTCCTGTGACTCCATAATAATAAGCCATTCGCATAAAGGCGCCACCTATAAGGTTTGACATTAGCTCCGTGTCAATATTTGGCTTTATTCTTCCAAGTTTAATTCCAGATATAAGATAGGCTTTAATGAGTTCTACCATCTGGTTGTCAAATCGCCTTAGTATACATTCAAAGTTATCTCCAAGTCCAAGTCCAACACGAAGCAATATATTGCAATAGTCGGGATCATTGGCAAAAAGAGCAAAGGCCTTTCTTATTCTGTATTTAAAGACTTTTTTTCCGTCACTAAAATCTTCTTCATAATTTTCTGGTTTGGAAGAAATAATATCTCTCATCTCTGTGTGGAGATTTTCAAGGAGTGTCATGAATATATCGTCTTTATTTTTGAAGTACTGATATATGGTTCCTCTTGCTACTCCTGCTGCATGCTGTATATCAGATATTTGTGTCTGATAATATCCCTTTTGTGCAAAGAGCTTTTTTGCACATTCAAGTATCTGTTTCTTTCTTTGCTCTGCATCCATTCTGCCCATCAGATCCTGCCATTTAGAAGTAATAGGTCAATTTTTTAGGAAAAATTATAGAAACATTATTATAGAAATGTCAAGGGTTTATATTTCAATATTGAAATATATAGCTTTTTTATTGGGTAAAAATATAACATAATCAGAGTTAATTGATCTCTTGAAGATAGTTGTTTCAGGGGCAAAGAAGATTGATTGCTTTAGCTCTTCTTTTGTCAGGGTCTTAAATTTTTCTGGGGCATTATCTTCCTTGATGATTTTTTCAACATAAGAAAAACACTTCTTTTTGATATTATGTGTGAATTCGGATTTAAGTATAGGAGGGTAATAGTGAAGTTTTATATTGCTGCACCAGTCCCATCTAAGGCTATCCATGAGCAGCTTTTCTTCAATTAATGCTTTTTGCAAGTTAAAGCTTATGAGTATTGCTGCTGCCCTTTCCCAATCTTTTGATATAACCAAATTTTTATTCTCAATAAAATTTGCAAGGTCTCCATAGAATTTAAAAGGAGAATTATAAAAGTGGAGTAAATTTTTTTCTGTAATTGTAAATTTTTCCCCGTTATGATAAATATCAAGAAGTCGGGCAATAACTTCAAGTTTTGCTATATCCTCTTTGCTCATCCAGTTGTTTTGTATAATTGTATATGGCGCCTTGATATTATAACTTATGCCAAAGTCATTGCCTTTTTCTTCCATCTCTGTTCCTGGAAGAACCTTTAAAAAACCACATTGAAGGTGATGGCATTGCAGTGAATAAATTCTATCAAAGGATTTTGAGAATTCCCTTAGGCTATCATAAGGCAGGCCTGCTATGAGATCAACGTGAAGGTGAATATTTCCCATCTCCTGTAATTTTTTTATGTTTTGCAAAAGTTTTTCTTCATTTATGGATCTATGTATTGCCTCAAGAGTTTTGGGATTAAGAGATTGAACTCCCATTTCAAATTGAAACATATCCTGGGGCACTCTCTGTAAAAAGTCTAAATCATCCTGGTCAAGGAGATCTGGATATATCTCAAAATGGAATCTTGTGCCTGAAAAATTTTTGACTATGTAATCCCAGATAGCTCTGTAGTGTTCTTTTTTGCTATTAAAGGTTCTGTCTACAAATTTTATAAGAGGAGTATTATAAGCCTTAAAAAAGCTTAACTCCTCCTTGATCTTTTCTATGTCTTTAAACTGTAAATCGCTATCCCTTCTTGATGAAAGGCAGTAGGAGCACTTAAATGGGCAGCCCCTTGAAGATTCATAGTATATAAACCTATTTTTAAGCCTATCCATATCTTCATGTAAGTAAGGGAATGGTATTTCATTAAAATGAGGATTGGGTTTGTAAATTTTTTTCTCTCCGTAATCCAATCCCATAAGGAGCAAACTCTTGAAGGCCTCTTCTCCGTTGCATATAATATAATCTATTTCTTTGTGATTCTCAATCCATCTCTCTGGATTGAAGGCAACCTCCGGGCCACCAAGTATTATTTTGCACCAGGGTAGTTTTTCCTTTATGTCAGGGATTATTTTATCTACAATTGCTGAGTTCCATATATACACTGAGATTGCAATAATATCCGGGCTATTGCTGCATATCCTTTTAGATATTAAAAAAGGATCTTCTTTAATTGTGAACTCCTCAATATGAGTCTCAAAGTCCAGATCCCTTATATATCTTTTTAAGTAAAATAGGGCAGGGTTTGTGTGCACAAAGCGAGCATTTATGGCTATGAGCTTCAGTCTTTTCATAATGAATCAAAGATAATTATATATTCTTAGCAGTCATCTAAATTTTCTGTCTCTAAGGTTGAGAATAACAGACATGAGCAATAGAAAGATAAAGGTCAGTAAAACTGTAAGATCTATGATTTCCGGTGAAATTTTAAAGCCAAAGTTTTCAATTATAACAAAATGTATAAATGAATTGCTCTTTGGCATTTTACCAAGGCTTTCCCTTATTTGCCAGTGCCAATCAGTACATAGACAATAGCCCCAACCATAAAAATATCCAAGGACAAACCATGAAAGGGCAGTTGCAGATACTGTGAAAAGGTGAAGAGGTCTTGTTTTTTCCCAGATCCATCCCACCATGTTAAAGAGAGTCCACAGAGTGTGAAAAATTATAAAAAAGTAGTCCAGAATATGTAAAAGAATTTTATTTTCCATCGCTTATGTTGCAGGTTTTTTTGCATTTTTCTGCATCTTCTTCGCATTTTTTTGTCCAGGCATAGGGAACAAAGCGGCCATGGTCTCTCATAAAAAAAGAGAAGTTTATGCTATCCTGTCGTGCAGATTCCAGACAGTCTCTTTTTGCATATTCACATTTTTCTTCACATGTTGGCTCTTTGAGTATAGAGCTGCAGGAAATTAAAAGGAGCAATAGAAGGGACAGAGTTTTTTTCATATTTTTATTCCATAGCCTTTTCTTCGTCTTCATAAATGTCTATTAAATCCTCTGCCTCAAGGATGTTTATTATTTTTTTGACGTTGTCATTGAGATTTGTGACCTTAAGGGAGAGATTTGTTGAGGCAAGCTGGCGCGAAAATAGCAATATGACTCCTATGGCAGCGCTATTTATAAAAGGGACCCTGGATAAGTTGATTATTATATTCTTGTCAGGATATTCCTGACAGAGGGAACGGAGCGATTTTTCCAGATAGGCTGATGAGGACAGATCCAGCCTTTCTTCTGGATAGACTATTATATAGTTATTTTTTATTGTATAATTTATATTCAATTCAGAGCCACTCATAAAGCTATTATCACCTATAGTTTATTTTTTTTCAAGAAAGTCTTTATAGGAGTTCAATTTTTTTAAGAATTTTGTTTATCTATGAATAGCCACTTAAGTTGAATGTTTGATTTTCGTAAAAAAGAGAGGGCCTTGATCTCTCAAAGCCCTCAATTCGCGTCCGGAGGGATTCGAACCCCCGACCAACGGATTCGTAGTCCGCTACTCTATCCAGCTGAGCTACGGACGCATTTTATATTATATGTCTATTTTTGAAGTTAACATTTTTACATATTTGTCTATGTAGGCAAATTCCCCTATCTCCCTCCTTAGGATCATCTTTGTGCCTAAATAGCAGATTGTAAAATATATGATATATAGAACATATATTAAGAGAATTACTACAAGTTGAACTATATCTGCTCTTTCTGGGACAAAATACTTGAAGAAATATAAAAAAGAGCATGTGAAAGTAAAAAATACAGCAAGAACAAATCCCTGTTTTGCGTGATATTTATCAAAATCATCCCTGTTTAAAATCATAGGGACAAACCAGCCAATAAAAGGAAAATAACTTAAATTCAGTATATCAAAGGGCTTGATATATTGGATATAAATATGTTGAGATAAGGCCATTGCCTTTTTTAGGTAAAGGTTTAATTTTTCTGGTAATTTAATGTTTTTTAAATCAAGCACCATTTTCTTAACGCATCCGGAGAAGGGGGGATTCGAACCCCCGGCACCTAAAACGGTGCAATTGCTTAGCAGGCAACCCCCTTCGGCCTCTCGGGCACCTCTCCTTTTGATGTTGTTTATAAAAAAAATTCGGAGAGTAAGGGATTCGAACCCCTGGGGCTGTTAACCCAACGGTTTTCAAGACCGCCTCCATCGACCACTCGGACAACTCTCCGCTAACAAATTTAGTTACATGGCTATTATTGTCAAACAAAAAAAATACAAAATTTTTAATTTTGGCACAAGGATAATTTACTTCAAAAATTGAGTTCCAACTCCTCCATCTGTGAATATTTCAAGGAGTACAGCATGTTCCACTCTTCCATCTATTATGTGTGCTTTTCCAACTCCTCCTTTGATGGCTTCTACACAGCAATTAACCTTAGGGATCATGCCTCCTTTTATCTCTCCTTTTTGTATAAGAGAGTCAACATCGTTGATAAAAAGAGTTGATGCTAAATTTCCTCCAACAAGCACTCCTGGGACATCTGTAAGTAAAATAAGCTTTTCTGCCTTGAGAGCCTCAGCTACTTTGCCAGCTACTGTATCTGCATTTATGTTATATGTATTACCATGATCATCTGCTCCTATAGGGGCTATTACTGGTATGAATTTATCTTTTTCAAGGAGAGAGATTATATCTGCATTTACGCTTTCAACCTCACCTACAAGACCTATGTCTTTTTTTTCGCCCTTTTCTTCATGGTATAGTTTTTTTGCTTTTATAAGAGCTGCATCTTTTCCAGAGATTCCAACTGCTCTTCCTCCGGCAAGGTGTATATTATTTACAATTTCTTTATTTACTTTTCCAACAAGGACCATCTCAACAATTTCCATGGTGGAGCTATCTGTTACTCGGAGACCTGCTACAAATTCGCTTTTTATATCAAGCTTTGTAAGGAGATTTTCTATTTGAGGGCCACCGCCATGAACTACTACTGGATTTATACCAACAAGCTTTAGCAGAGCCATATCCTTTGCAAAGGATAGAGCAAGGTTTTGATCTACCATTGCATGGCCACCATATTTTATAACTACAGTCTTGCCGCTGAACTGGCGTATATATGGAAGGGATTCAATAAGTGTATTTACTTTTTCTATGGATTTTTGCATGTGCCTTCTCCCTGTGTAAATAATTATAATCAAAAAAGCAGAAAGCTCTTTACAGGACAACTATTTTATTATTATTTTGTAAGAAGAGGCAATTCCATTTTTATTGAAGGGATAGTTATATGATAAGTTTTGCTGGATATGATGATGTTATACAGAGGGTTTATAAATATAAACAGGAGCATGTATTTCAGTATTGGGATCAATTGATTGATTCTGAAAAAAAGGCTTTGCTCGATGAACTTGGAATAATAGATTTTGATCTTCTTGAAAAAATTTTTAAGTTAAAAGAAAATTCTGTGCCTGAGGATTTTTCTCCAGCTCCTTACATAAAATTGCCAGAGGATGAAAGGGATCCTGAGTTTATGAAAGCAAGAGATCTTGGCGTGCAATTTATTAAAGAGGGTAAGGTTGCGGCTTTTTTAGTTGCAGGAGGTCAGGGATCTCGTCTTGGTTTTAAGGGGCCTAAGGGGAAGTTTCCTGTTGGTCCTGTCTCAGGAAAAACGCTTTTTCACTTTCATGCAGAAAAGATTCGTGCCTCAGAGATAAAATATGGAGTTAAGATTCCTTTTCTTATAATGACATCAAGGGATAATCATGAAGAGACTGTGGACTTTTTCAGGGAAAATCATTTTTTTGGACTGACCCCTGCTCTGGTTCATATCTTTCCACAGAATATGATACCTTCTCTTGATCTTGATGGAAAGCTTATACTTTCTGATAAGAGTACAATATTTATGAATCCCGATGGGCATGGAGGCAGTCTTTCTGCTCTTAGAAGTTCTGGTGCACTTAAGCTACTGGAGGATATGGGAATTGAGGTAATTTCATATTTTCAGGTGGATAATCCCCTTGTAAAGATTATTGATCCAATTTTTATAGGTTTTCACATTTTAAATAAAGCTGATGTTTCAAGCAAGGCTTTGATGAAGGCCTATCATGAAGAAAAGACTGGGGTTTTTGTTAGATTCAAAAATGGTAAACTTGGCATTATTGAATACTCAGATATGCCTCAGGAAAAGATTTTTGCAAAGGATTCCGAAGGGGGGATTCTTTACTGTGCAGCAAATCCTGCAATTCATCTTTTTGATATAAAATTTGTGGATAAAATTACAGGAAGCTCAAATGTAAATCTGCCATACCATGTGGCAAAGAAAAAGATTGAGGCCTTTAAAGACGGTCAGCAGTGTGAGATTACAGGTTTAAAATTTGAAAAATTTGTATTTGACGCAATTCCCATGGCAGAAAAAACTGTTATACTTGAGACAAAAAGAGAAGAGGAATTTGCTCCTGTAAAAAATGCTTCAGGTGCAGATTCGGTTCACACTGCACAGGCAATGATGAATGCCCTTTTTAGAAGATGGCTTTCAAATAGAGGAGTAAAAATTCCTGATGTCGTTGATGTAATTGAAATCTCTCCTTTTTTTGCATTACAGGAAAGTGATATTCCTGAAGGGACAATTGTTCCTGCTCAGGAGAAGGTTTATCTTGAATAATTTTTGAAGGTGAAGAAGGATGTCCTTTTTAATAATTTTTGGTATTGCCATTGGACTTTCAATGGATGCCTTTGCTGTTGCCATTGCCTATGGTTGCTCAGCCAATAGGGTCCCTTTTAGATATACATCTACAATAGCTATTTTTTTTGGTGGATTTCAGGCTTTTATGCCAATCATTGGCTGGTATGGAGGAACTTTTTTTTCTGAATTCATAGAAAGATATGATCACTGGGTTGCCTTTGGCCTTTTATTTTATGTTGGCTCAAAGATGATTGTTGAGGGGATAAAAGGCTATAATGATGCAAAGGGTGCTTGCTCCATGGAAAAATTTGTTATGGACTATCACAGGCTTTTTGTCCTTTCCATTGCCACAAGCATTGATGCTCTGGCTGTTGGATTATCTCTTTCTTTAATTGGCATTGATATTTTTTATCCAGCTGTGATTATAGGTGTTACAACCTTTGCCTTTAGCTTTATTGGAGTTAGAATGGGTTGCAGGCTGCAGGAATTTTTTGGCAAAAGGGTTGAAATTGCAGGGGGAATTATACTCCTGCTTATAGGCTGTAGAATACTCTTTGAGCATATTGTCTGAGATCTAATCCATGTATTTAAATAATGGCAGACTTCCAAATATTCTGTTTATGAAAGATTTTTGGTTGCAAGCAACTCTTTTGCCTTTGCTTATCTCTTTGTGATTCAAATAAAGGTGAGCAGGATATAAATATTTAAAATCCATCTGTGCAAGTTTTTTGGCAGATTCAATTTGCTCTTTTCTGTTGTAAAATACTGGAACTATTCCAACTGTTTTCTTCCCAAGGATAGAAAGGCCGCATCCTGAAAAAAGTATCCCATCTTCCTTGTAGAGATAGGCACTGTGCCCTGGGGTATGTCCTGGAGAGTGAATAAAATCAATTCCATAGGAAGAAAGAGGATTATTGTTACTATTGCCAAAGGGAACAAGTTCGTAGAGTTCATTGGATGGCAGTTTTCCTGGTTTGTGGCAGACTTTTATTTTTAAGAAAGGGTGAATATTTAGCCATCTCAGCTTTTGGGAGATCAAAAAGTCAGCATCCCTGTAGTGTATAAATATTTTAAGAGGCTTATCCCTTTTGCCAATCATCGTGGCAATTTCACAGATGCTTCCTGTATGATCCTGGTGCCAGTGTGTAAGAGCTATTGCTGTAATGTCGGTGGCTTTCCCTCCCATAAATTCAATAGCCTCTTTGATAAGATGTGAAGTGCCTGGACCGCATGTATCTATAAGTATAATTTCCCCATTTTTTTTATTCTGTATAATATAGCAATATGTAGGAAAAAAGGAGAAGTGCCACAGCCATATACCACGGACAGCATATATATTATCTTTAATTTTAAGGATCTTATTTTTCATTTTAGTTTACCTTCTGAGAGAGTAAGGCCTCTTTTATCTTTTGAGATAACTCTGCTATGTTGAAAGGCTTTTGCAAGAAATTAATATTTTTTTCTTCTATACCCTCGGAGGATATTATGTCAAAGGTGTAGCCAGACATATAAAGTATTTTTAATTCTGGAGTTTTTTGCAAAATATTTTTTACAAGCTCAATACCATTGAGCTCAGGCATAATTATATCTGTAAGAAGAAGGTCAAAGTGATTTGTTTCTGCAGTCTCAATGGCTTTGAGAGGAGAAGACAGGGCTGTTACTTTATATCCAAGTTCATGCAACATGGCCTCTGTCATTTCAAGCATCATGGGCTCATCCTCAACAAGTAAAATTGATTTGCCAGATGTCTCTGTATCAAGAGCTTCTTCAGCTTTTTTTTCTGTCTCAGAGGGTGTTTCAACTTCAGGGAAATATATTTTGAACTCTACCCCTTCTCCTGGATAATTAACTACCTCTATCAGTCCTTTGTTTTGCCTTACAATACCATAGACAGTTGCAAGGCCAAGTCCTGTCCCTTTGCCTAAAGCTTTGGTTGTAAAAAAAGGTTCAAAAAGATGAGCAAGTACTTCCTCAGACATCCCTTTTCCTGTATCCCTGACTGAGAGAATTGACCATTTGCCAGGGATAATTTCTGTATAAAAATTTCCCTTAGTATTTTCATCTATAATTACACTGTCTGTTGAGATTGTTATTTTACCTTTACCATTCATTGCGTCTTTTGCATTTATGCAGAGGTTGGTAAGAATTTGATCAATCTGCAATGGATCTATGAAAATATTACCTGCATTGTCATTGCGCTTCCATTGTAATGTAATTAGCTCGCCAATCATTCTCTTAATGATGGAAATAATGGATTCTATAGAATTGTTTAAGTTTATAACTCTTGGTTGAACACTTTGTTTTCTCGCAAAGGAAAGCAACTGGCCTGTTATATTTGCTGATCTCTTGGCTGCTTTTTCTATTTCAACGATATTCTTGTATACATTGGATTCCTGAGAAATTTTAAGCAAAGCAAGCTCAGCCTGGCCTATTATTACAGTGAGCATATTGTTAAAGTCGTGGGCTACTCCTCCGGCAAGTCTTCCAACTAATTCCATTTTCTGTGAGTGGAAAAGCTCCTCCTGTAATTTTTGTCTCTCTTCATTATTTTTTATTTTATCTGTAATATCGCTGTGTATTCCTACAAGAGCCATTATTGTGCCTGTTTCATCTTTTACCGCATAGGCTCTTAGGGATATGTTTAGTATATCTTTATTCTTTGAATACATTAGCACTTCGCCATTCCAGCTGTTGCCAGAGATTATTGTCTTAAAGACCTCTTCGCCAATTTTTTGGTCAACATATACTGTATCTGGGAGGTATTGACCAACATCGCCAAATAGTTCGGTAAATGCTTTGTTTTGATAAAAATGCTTCCCCTGAGGTGTGGACATGCCTATGGCATCTGTGGAGTTTTCTACAGATGCTTTAAATATCTCCAGAATTTTTTCTGCCTCTTTGCGCTTTGTAATATCAGTGATAAATCCCTCTAAGGCCTCAATCTCTCCGGAAGTAGAGAATATAGGTACTCCTCTTTCCCATACCCATCTTTTCTCTCCACTTTTTGTAATTATGGGATATTCATATTCAAAGTGTCTTTTATTTTTTATAATAGCAATCCATTCCTGCCATATAGGCTCTCTGTATTCTGGATCGATGAGATCATTAAATGCAAGGGTTTTATTGTTTATGAGATCCTCGGGATCATAGCCAGTTATTGCCTTGCATCCATCACTTATAAAAAACATTGTCCAGTCTCTGTCATAGGCACATCTGTATATAAAGCCTGGAAGATTGCTTATGAGTGTTTCAAGGAACCGCTCTTTTTCTCTGAGAATCTCCATTGAGAGATTTTTTTCTGTTTCTATTTCATTAAGGAGAATTTTACCTTCTTGTTTTAGAGATATATATTTTAAGGTGCCTCCATAAAACAATAGAAAAAATAAGATCAATATCCACGTCGGAAGTCTTTCCTTTAGGCCAGGGATAAGGATGTCGGCTTTAGTTATTTTATGTCCAAGAATTAATTCTCCTGGAAAGATCTCATATCCAATCCATAGAGCTCCTTCTTCACCATAATGCCAGGGCCCTATTATAGTATTGATATTGTATTTTTTCTCTTGAGATCTTTTTGTTGAACCTGCAACGAATTGGCCTTTTTCGTCTATTAATATGGTCTCTCCTGGTATATTCTCTATTTCTGTAAGCTCTTCTAAGAACGAAGTGAGAAGATCCAGTGATATTACGCCTTTGAACTCTTTTTCTATTATAACAGGAGATGATATTGTAATCATTGGCAGGCCTGTTACGCTGTCGTAATATAGATCTGATATTATCTGTTTAAGAGTTTTATTATTTTGAGGTATTGCCTGATACCAGAAGGGCTTTTTATATTCATCCACTGAGAATTGATACTGACTTATAGTTAGCTTTGGTGCAAGATAGAGAAATTTATTTTTTGAAGTATAATAGACCCATATAATGTTTTTATTGTGCTCCATAAGGGATTTTATCTGAGGATCAATTGATAAAACTGCATTAAGCTCCTCAAGTATTCCCTTAGAAAGAGGGAAATCCCCTGTGCCTGTGCATGTTCCAGTTATATCTGCAACTCCTCCATCAGAATCATAGCCCGATAGCCCCCATACCTTTTCTTTACTATATAACCTTACTTTTGAAAGATATGGGATTTTTTTTGCACCATAGTTTGAGCTTATGCTTGAGGCCATTGAGTCAACATTTTGACTTAGCATAGAGAGATATATTGTTAGCATGTCAGCTTTTATAGAAAGTTTTTGCTCAATAGCATTTTTTATTTCTTTTATAGCAGAGGTATAGCTCCATAGTGAAGTTATTATTGTTGTGATTAATGCTATTCGCATAACCCAGATCAGCTTAGATTTGGGTTCAAGGGTAAAAAATTTTTTAATTTTTTGACAAAGTTTATTAAATGTCATATATTTCATTTTAAAATTATTATTTTGTATAAAATAATAAAGGATTTTGTTTTGATCAAAATTTTATTGGAGATATTCATGAAAAAATTGAAAAGGTTTTTCTTTTTTGTGCTACCAGTTGCCCGCCTGGAGAGGGGACTTCTGTTTTTGATGATGATGCAATTGTTGTGACATCAAAAGGGATCTTATATGATCTCTATAGCAACATAGGAAATAGATTGGTTTTCTTTTATCCGTGAGCTTTATAGGTTTTATTTAATTTATTATTCTTGACCCTATTGAGGTAAAAGAGTAACTTGCTTTAAAGTCCTTAGATGTAAATCTGGATCTATGAGGGTATGTATATGCTTAGACAGGATGACTTTGAAAAAAAGTTAATAACTGTAGATAAATTTATCGAACTCATAAAGCCTGGCAATAAGATCTTTTTGACAAGCGGGCCTGCAATTCCCCAGGTGGCGGCAAAGGAGATTACTACAAGTGAAAGGCTCAAAAATTATGACCTTGAAATAATACAGCTCTTTTCTCTGGATTATTTTTTTAATCAATTATCCTGTGATTTACAAAGCTATAGATTGAAGACCTTTAGAAGTGGTGAGACAACTTCTGAAAATACCTGTGATGGCAAAGAGGATTTTATACCTGCAAACTTAATAGAGATTCCATATATATTTGCTACAAAGGCAATTGAAATTGACATAGCTATTTTATCGGCATCCCCTCCAGATAAGCATGGATTTATGAGTTTAGGGGTTGCCATAGATGTTGCCTCAACAGTAATAAAAAACGCTTCAATTGTTATCGCAGAGGTTAATCCAAACATGCCAGTGACATACGGAGAGACCTCAATCCACATTGATCAGGTAGATTATATACTGCAGAGCAATCATCCGCTCCTTGAAAGAGAAAGAAAGCCCTTTAACAATGTTCAGGAGAGAATAGGCTGGCATGTAAGCAATCTAATTCAGGATGGGTCAACTGTGGTGCTTCATGTTGGTAAAATCTTTGATGCAATTGCAATGCATTTAATGTCAAAGAAAAATCTTGGGATTTTGACCAATGTGGTCTCTGATTGGGTAATTGATCTTGTTAAGGCAGGGGCAATATCAGTGGATCGTAAAAAGGAAAGTGGAGGACAGATCTCTACTTCTTATTGTTATGGCACAAAGGAGTTGTATGATTTTGTTGATCGCAATCAGCTTTTTGGATTTTATCCTATTGCAAGACTTGCAAATCCTTTGTTTCTTAAGGATATTCCAAGACTTATCAGCATAATGAATGTAGAAAAGATCGATATAACTGCAGCAAGGGTATTGGTATATTCAGGAGATGATCTTATTTCTGGTTATGAGAGTAAGTTTAATTTTGCTGCAGGGACTGCCTTTTCTGGGAGCGGGAAGGTTATATTTGTTCTCAACTCTGTTGATAAGAATGGTGAGAGCAATATTGTTTTATCATTTGACAGGGATAACAACAGAGTAAAATCTACTCTCAGTGCTGCTCGCTATGTTGTTACGGAATTTGGAGTGGCATCTCTTTTTGGTAAGTCTATCAGGGAGAGAGCTCTTTCATTGATAGAGATCGCTCATCCAGAACACAGGGAGAGACTTTTTAATGAGGCTAAAAAAGAAGGATACATTTATCCGGATCAGATTTATAAATCAATTGCAGCTAACTATCCTTATAAGTTAGAAACAGTCAAGACTTTTAAAGATGGGCTTGAATTAAAAATAAGGCCAATTAAAGCCTCAGATGAAGATATGATGCGGAGGCTTTTTTATAAATTTTCTGATGAGTCAAAGTACTACAGGTATTTTACTCATGTAAAGGTAATGCCTCATAAGAATATGCAGAAGTACCTAAGCGTTGACTATGAGAATATTCTTTCCATTGTAGCAGTTCATCAGCAGGGCAATATCGAGCGAATAGTTGCGGAAGCCAGATATGCTGTTTATCCTGATGAGGATGCCTATGAAATGGCCTTTCTGGTTGATGAGGATTATCAGGGTAAGGGGATTGCTACCTTTATGGCTAATTATCTTATAAAGATAGCAAAGGAGAGAGGTATCAAGAAACTGAAGGCCTCTGTGCTTTCTCAGAATCAAAAAATGCTACAGGTATTTGAAAAGGTAAGTGTAAAACCTGTAAAGCGATATGAGGGAGATACTGTTGAGCTTGACTTTATACTGTAATCTTAGTATTTAAAGATCTCAATCCTCTTTGAAGCAAGAAGAAAACAACAATGGCATTTATAAAATCAGAAATGGGTGCGCTTAGCCATACACCTGTAATCCCAAGAAGAGGCGGAAGAATAATCATCAGAGGAATTAAAAATACCACCTGACGCATAATTGTCATTACTGTAGCTATGTGTGGCTGGCCAATAGCCTGAAAGTAATTACTTGTGACAATCTGAAAACCAGTAAAGGGAACCATTGCAAGGAATATTCTCAAGCCAGGAGTTCCCGTGTTTAGCAGATCCTTGCTATTATTAAATATTGATATTATTTGATATGGAAATATTTGAATTATAATAAAGGCAACTATTCCTATGACAGTGGAGTATTTTACAGTAATTGTCAATGCTTCTTTGACTCTTCCAAATTTGCCAGCTCCGAAGTTGTATCCTATTATTGGCTGAGAAGCCATATTGAGAGCTACTATTGACATTATAATAAGAGTGGCAACACTATTTATCACTCCCATTGCTGCTACAGCTATATCTCCTCCGTGTTTAATAAGCTGAGCATTAAAGAGAGCCTGAACAAAGCTATTGGCTATCTGCATAATAAAGGGAGCCATGCCAGAAGATATTATCAAAATAGATGTTTTAAAATCAGGGATAAGATTTTTTATATAAAGTTTTATTACAGAATTTTTGCTTCTAAAATGATATAAAACATAGAATGTGAGGATCATCTGTGAAATAACAGCAGCAAGTCCTGCACCCTTAACTCCCATCTTTAGCAATATTATAAAAATTGCATCAAAGACCACGTTAAGACCTGCGCTTAAAAGCATTGAGTTCATTGATATACGGGCATTTCCCTCAGCTCTGATTGAGGTGTTTAGAGCAAATCCAGTGAGACCAAAGACTGTGCCTGCAAGAATTATGTTGAGATACTCATTGGCATATTGTATGGTAGATTCAGTTGCTCCAAAGGAATGAAGGAGCTTTTCCTTAACAAAAAATCCAGCAATTGTGAGGAACAAAGAAGAGATTATCATAAGGAATAGTCCATTTCCGAGAATAAATTCTGCTTTTTCTCTGTTGCCTCTGCCAAGTTCAATGGAGATCAAGATAGCAGACCCTATGCCAAATAACATTCCAAATCCCATGATTATAATCATTACAGGGAAAACCACAGTAAGACCAGAGAGAGCCTCTGTGCCAACAAACTGCCCAATAAAGATGCGACCTACTATATTGTAAAGGGCATTGGCCATAACTCCCACAAAGGCAGGAAGAAAATAACTCCATAGTAGGGAGCTAATCTTTTTTTCTGATAAATCTCTGCTATGATTATTCATTTCCATAAAAATTAGAAGTAGATCCTTGTTCCAAAGGCAAGGCTTATAATATCTTTAAATGTAACTGAATCATTTTGAGAGTATTCATATAAAAACTCGCTCATCGTGACCAGATCAGCATAGATCTCATAAGCTGCAATAGACCTTTCATTGCAAGCTTTTTTTATAGCCATTCCTACAGATTCGCCACTATATAGGGCTGTTGGTCTATAATACCACTTTGGATATTTTGATGACCATTTTAATTTATATTGTTGACCATGGGTATAATTTACAAAAAATGCAAGATTTAATGGATAAAAGTAAAAATCATTTTTGCTTTTATACACAAAGGGCCTTCCATTGATCCTTGTTGTAAGCATGTGGATCTCTATTCCACCTGCAAAGGCTGGGACGTATCCATAGAGAAATTCTATACTTGATTTTTCCTCTGAGAGATGATAGCCTAAGCCCCCAGAGATAAATCCTATATAACCTGCAAATTGAGATACAAAAAAGTCCGGCATATATCTTTTTTGATCCTCTGCCTTGAGGGAAATAAATGAAAGTAATATAATTAAAGTTGCAATGATTCGTTTCATGATGCACCTTCAAAAATTTATTTTTTCGTATTCTATTGAACTGCTTTTAACATGAATAAGATAAAAGCTGTTATAAATAATCGCATCAGCTACAAGCATAGCTGTCTTGGTTGTAAAAGCTGGATTATATTGGTGCCTGTGTCTGTGGCCGTGGAGAGAAAGGTCAACATTATAATCTTCGCAGAGTTTAATATAACCCTGGCGCATTTCATCAGAATATCGGTCGTCATCATCCATTGGGATATGAGCTACTATAATTCTGAATTTATCGCTTTGGTGCTGTGAGAGTTTTTCTTTAACATAGTCTACATCACCAATGGAAGATTCCCAGTTATTATTATTTCCAACAAAGAAAAATACGCCATTGCATGTAAATGAAAAATCAGTTTTGCCAAAAATATTTCTGAAGATATCAACTCCATTTCCCAGTGTATCGTGATTTCCTATTACAACTAAAAATGGAATTTTAAGTTTTTCCAATTTTTTCACGGTCTGCTCATATTGAAAGAGAAGCCCTGTTTCTGTAAAATCACCAAGGTGAAACACAAACTTAACATCTGGATTTGAGTTAATAATGTTAATAGCCTTTTCAAGTTTATCATAACTGCTGTGAGAGTCTGTTAAAACTGCGAAGGTAAAATCCTCAGAGGGATTGTTGCAGCTTTGTTCAATTATTGCAGCGTTTTTAATATTGTAATTCTGGCCGTCATATTGACTATCTGTCTCGTGAATGCTGTATTTAAAATAGTCAGATTCGCAACCTGAAAGGATTAAAAAGAAAGATAAAATATATTTCTTTAGATTGGACATTTGCTTCCTCCTTTTGGGATAGTGTTTCGAAGGAGCGTTTTTTGTCAATATTTTAATTGATTGGTTAATTATTATTTAAGATTTTTAGATTATTCTTAATAAATAGACATAAAGAAGGCAATAGCTTATTTGTTCATTTATTTATCCCTTTTTGAGTGAGAGGTTGGGCTATTACCCATAGTGTATTTTAGGCAGGAGATTCATCTTTTATTTTCCAAAGATTCTTTTAAGAAAGGATATTATTTCACCTGCCACCTGATCAAGCTCATGGCCTCTTACTATCCCATGTCTGTTGGCATCAATTATTACTAATTTTTTATCTGTGGAAGAAATCCCTTTATAAATTTCTATGGCGCTTTTGGGATTTACCACAGGGTCTCCCTTTGCCTGTATGATCAGTGATGGGATTTTTATAGAGGAGAGATTGGGCTCTACAATTTTCATAAGCTTGTTTAGTTCGTTTATCCCATGAACAGGATTTCGGCTATAATTTATATCAGGGTTTTCTGGAGCGTTTGGAATAAAATCCACAGTGCTTTTTTTGAGATTTAGTTTTTCCAGTATGGTATTAAATATATTAACAGCTCCAGAGAGATAGGCTCTAATATCCTGAAGTCTTAGAGGTGCCGCTATAGAAATCAGGGCACTGTATTTTTCACCCTTTTGCTCTGCCTGTAGGAGTGTTAGTCCTGCACCTGTTGAAAAACCGCATATTGCAAATTTGCGGACGCTATTTTTCATAATGACATAGCCTCTATTTACAGACTCGTTCCAATCCTGCCACTTTGCCTCCATGAGATCCCGTGGAGAGGTCCCATGGCCTTTGAGTCTTACTATATATACAGAGTATCCTGCTTTATATAATCTCTCTGCCAATTGCTTCATCTCTGCAGGGGCTGCCATGTATCCATGGACAAGAACAATCCCATATCTATTGAAAAATCTATGGAGAAAGACTGGTTCGCCTATATTTTTTGGCTTTGTCTCTCCTTCTCTGTAGAATTTATTGTAATCTGTAAGGAAGATCTCTCTATCAAGCCTTAGAAAGGTATTGCGCAGTTTGATCTTTATAAGCCATGGTGGCATAAACATAATACGCCTGAGCATTTTTGTTAGCTCATGCAAAGGCTCTATCTCGTTTTTTAAAACCTCAACAAAATTATCTTTTCTTATCAGATGGAAATTATATACCCTGGAGAATAGATCATTGTTTCTTATTATTGTGTCACCTTTTAATTCAACAAGATTATTCTTCACTGCCTCTTCCATGAAGCTGTTATATTTTTCGTGAAAGACATCTCCTCCTATATTGTCTCTGTTTAAGAGTGTTGAGTGAAATGATGTTATTTTAAGAGCCTTTATTCTTTCAATTGCAAGGGATGCTCTGTTTTTAAAGTCGTAGTCGTGAATGACATTTTTTGGATAATTGGCAAGAATGTATGCAAATATGTGATCATGATTTACTGTGGTCATGCTGTATATGCCATTCATATACCTTTTCATAACCTTCAGGCTTATTTTTTTTATTTTTTTATTTTTTACAATATCATCTATGCAAGTCTCTTTGTTGCATTTAAAAATATTCTTAACAATTTTTGTTTTGTTTATATACTCTGCCATGTTTATTGCTTTGCCAAAGTTTATGTCAATGTCCACTCCCTTGGTTAGCATTGTTCCTTCAACCTCAAGCTCTTCTGCAAAGCGGCCTGTGACTTCCCCTTTAAATTTTTCAATGAGAGATTTTATTATATTGTTTCTGGCTCTTATGGGATAATATGTTATGTTAACAGGGACTATGTAGGTGGAACCAGTCAGGACTCCTCCCATATCCTCATGTTTTATGCCATAGGCATCCATAAAGACCTTGAGATCCTCTTTTCGCCCACTTTCGTATAGCTTTCTTATTATCTGGCGAAACAGCTCAGCCCTCAGTGCTATCTTTGCTGCTCCTGAGTGTGGTGGTCGTCTTATGCCTGCATTGTATACAAGGAATTTGCCTTTTTCTATTATTTTTTTATCCTTAACCATCTGGCCTTCTGGATATATTATAACAGACATTTTTCCTGTAAGTAGGGCATTAGAGAGAACCTTGTCTCTATCTGGATCTTTTGTAGATACTGCACCAAGCTTTCTCATAAGGGTCTCAAACTTGCCCTTAAAAAATGAAGAGTCAGCCAGTGAGAGGCAGTATTGACCTGTATGTTTGTGTATGATATATGGAAGGAAAACGGTTTCAATCCTTGTAAAATGGTTTACCACATAAAGGACATGTGTTGCTGGAACGTTTTCTATATTGTGAACTCTTATATCAGCCTGAGATGCGCCAAAGGCAGCATTCAGTGTGAGCTTTGTAGCATTCATTAAAAATTTTGACAGAGGCATAAGTTGCTCCTTAAATAATTCTTTAATACTTTGCTGTAAAATAATCTTCAAGAATTTTTCTGTGATCAAAGGCCATATCTTGAGGTATTTCATCAAACCTGAATATCTTAGCCTCCATTGCATCATCCATTCCTTTTGGCTCTCCCTTTGCTTTGGCAATAAAGACTGTTGATATGGTATGTTGTCTTGGATCCCGAGATGGATCTGAGTAGGTGTGGAATTGACGCACAAGTTCCACTGTAAGCCCTGTTTCCTCAAAGGCCTCTCGCTTTGCTGCATCCTCTAAGGTTTCCCCATAATCTACAAATCCGCCAGGTATTGCCCATCCATAGGGAGGATTTTTTCTCTTTATTAAAACAATGCCTCTTTTGCTTGCACCTTCTGTTTCTATTATTATATCAACTGTTGGGACTGGATTTCTAAAATTTTGGCTCATAATTCTCCCTCAATGATGTAGGTAATCACAGATTATCTTAAATTAGAAAATAAAGCAAGAAAAAAGTTATATCATGGGAAGTCTTTATTGGGATTAATCAAAGGGTAGCCACTTTTTGAGGAGCCTCATCAAAAATAATTTTTTCTGCTGTAGCTTTTTCATATAGAGTTTCCGGTGCAATATCAATCTCTCCATTATTCCATGTAAGTGTTCCATAAGTTACAGTAAAATTTTTGAAATTTTCCAGAGATTGTAATGGTTGAAATATCTCTCCTTGCAAAATATATTCAGCAAGATTAACAACCCCTGTTTTCCCGTTTTCAAATTTTAAATTGATTTTGTATTCTTCAATGTAAAGAGCCTCAACAACATTAAAATACATAAGCCCTCCTATATAAGTGGATCAATTTTAAAAGTGGGTTTTTTGTTGCATGCAAGTTCCCAGTTTTTCAATAATTCTGATTGATGAATAGCTGCCCATTCAATTGTCAGTGCAAGAGCTTTTGGTGGAAAATTTCCCGCAAGAATTCTGAAGTCTTCAATATCCATGAGAATTTCAAATTCATTATAGAAAGCATGAAAGTGCGGTGGTACATGATCATCTGTAAACATTCTCACAATTATGCCATAAAATCTACTTATCTCTGGCATTGCTACTCCTGCTAATAAAATTTGTATTAAAGTTATACTTTATAAATCAATAAGTAAACTAAAATTTACTGTTGAAAATAAAGCAAGAAAAAAGTTATTTCATGGAAAACTATCAAAAGCAGAACTTTTATTTAGAAAACAGTTTGACTTTAGCTATGGCAACTTTTAAATCAAGACAGATGGGGTGTTCAAAATAGCTAAGTGTTTTGGGCAACCTCAGTGCCGGTAAATTTAAATAGGAGTTATACAATGAAAGTAAATGAAATGTTTAGCCTTAAAGGCAAAGTTGCCATTGTAACTGGCGGTGGCCGTGGTATTGGTGAGTTCATATCAACAGGTCTTGCTGAGGCTGGTGCAGATCTTGTCCTTGCTTCCCGTAAGGTTGAAAACTGTGAAGAGGTTGGCAAGAGGCTTGCTGATGAGAATGGGATCAATTATCTTGCAGTTAAATGCGATCTTGCTGTTAAAGAGGATGTTGAAAAATTAGTTGATGAGGCCATGGCAAGGTTTGGCAGGATTGATATCCTTGTAAACAATGCAGGTGTAACATGGGGTGCACCTACCTTGGATTATCCTCTTGAGGGATGGGACAAGATCTTTAATGTCAATGTAAGGGGAGTGTGGATTTTAACACAAAAGGTTGCCCGTATTATGAAAGAGCAGGGTGGTGGAAAGATTATTAACATATCATCGATTTTTGGTTCAAGGGGCTCCCTTGAGATCGCTCATCCGGCAGTTGCTTATAATTCCTCAAAGGCCGCAATTGAGGTGCTGACAAAAAATTTAGCTGTTAAGCTTGCTGATCATAAAATATATGTAAATTGCATTGCTCCAGGATTTTTCCATACAGATATGATGGGCTATGTATTTAAGCCAGGTATGGAAAATATGCTTAATGCAATGCTCTCTGTAATTCCACTAAAAAAAGCAGGGGAGATTGATGACATAAAGGGCCTGGCTGTTTTTTTAGCATCTAAGGCTTCTGATTATATGACTGGTGCAGTTATACCTCTTGATGGTGGCATGGCTGCTAAATAAAAAAATTTTTTGAAAAATCCCTCTCCTGTAATAAATTAAACATATAATTATTAGTGTTTAATTTTAAAAAAGGAGGGGGATATGAAAAATGCAAGGGAACAAATTGCTTTAAATCTGTCTATGTCGCTTCTTGACAATATGGCAGATTACGTGGAAAATTTTGCAGAGATCAAAAAAGATCGTATTGCAATAATTGAACATGATACAGGGGAAAAAATTTCCTGGAAGGCTTTTAATAGAGCCATTGAGGCCTTTGCTGCAAAGCTTTTGTCCATTGGCCTTAAAAAAGGAGATATAGTTGCAACCTCTTTGCCTTTACTTAAGGAGCACATTTATCTTATCTATGCCTGCTATCGTACTGGAATTATAGTAGCCCCTCTGGATCTTAGACTCAAAGCTGAAGAGATTAAATATTGCCTTAATCGCATAAAGCCTGCTGCTTATTTTTTTCTTGGTAGAACTCCTGTGGCTGATTTCAGGCCAATTGTAAGTGAGGTCATGAAGGATATTTCTTTTGTAAAACACTGGGTTCAATTTCAGAAAGAGGAGGATGAGATAATTGATGGCGCCATTGGCATAACGAAATTTGCAAAGGATATTAAATGGCAATTTATAAAAAGTAGATTTTCAAAAAGCGTTGAAAGAGCAAGGGATTTAGTACAAAGAAGAGATCCCTGCCTGATAATTTTTACCACTGGCTCTACAGGTTCTCCAAAACCTGCAATGTTGTGTCATGAAAATATTTTAATTCAAAATGTTGGGCTCTATGCTGGTTTTGATATGAATGACGAGGATGTGATGCTTGTAAATCTACCTCCATCTCATGTTGGGTGTATTACAGAGCAACTGGCAACTACTATTTTTGCAGGAGGGACCTCTGTTATATTGCATGTATTCAATGCTGAAAAGAGCCTCAATGCAATCCAGCAGCATAAGGTAACTGTTATTGGCCAGATCCCTGCGCTTTTTAATCTTGAATGGAATCTCCCAGATTATAATAAATATGATCTCTCCTCTTTGAGATTTATTATCTATGGTGGTCAGGAGGTCTCTGCTGAATTTTTGAAAAAGATGAAGGAAATGGCTCCAAAAATTGGAACCGGACTTGGACTTACAGAAACAGCTGGCTTTTGCACCTATACAGATCCTGATGCCACTGTTGAGGAGATTGCAAGAAGCATAGGATATTCCATGGCAGTGACTCCTCTTTCAATTAGAGCACCTATGAAAAGTGATGGAACTGCTGGTGAGGAATTACCTTCGGGTCAGATTGGAGAGATCTGCTTTTCTGGGCCTCAGGTTTTTCTTGGATATTATGATGATCCTGAAAACACTGCCCGTGCTATATCGAAGGATGGTATATGCTATACAGGTGATATAGGCAGTTATGATGGCGATGGGTTGCATTTTGCAGGAAGAGCCAAATTTGTTATAAAGCCAAAGGGCTATCAGGTATATCCTCAGGATGTTAACAATCATATATCTGCAAAGCTTGCAGATAAAGTTGCAAATGTTGCATGTATTGGTGCACCCCATGATATATACATTGAGGCAATTATTGCCTTTGTGGAACCATATCCAGGGGTTGAGCTTACAGCTCAGGAGGTTATGGATGCCTGTCTTGATATATCCTCTTATTCAAGACCTTCCCATGTGGTTATCCTGGAACCTGGAGGCATGCCTTTAAATAGAGTTGCAAAGGTAGATCTCATGGAATTAAAAACAAGAGCTCTTGGAATAATTGAGGATCTCAGAGTCAAGGGGTTGTGGGATAGAGATGTTGTAAAGAGAGGAGGGGTTGCATGATATTCAACAATATACCAGTCTTTGCTGCTATGATGCGCAATAGAAACTCCACATTCATGAATAGAGCAATGATTGGTTATACTTTAAAGCAAAGGTTTGGGCCATTTACGCAAAAGGAAATTGATGACTATGTTTATGCTACTCTTGATGATATATCGAAGTATCATGGAAAATTGTCTCCTGCTCCTCCCTTCTTTTTTTCAAAGGAGTTATATCCCATGTTTAAGAAGATTATAACCCACAGGGATCTGGGGGTAGATTTAATTCGAATGGTTCATGGATATCAGGGCCTGAATTGTTATGATCTTATTGAAAGGGATGATGTTATTGATGTAGAGATGAGGATTGAGGATATTACTGATACCTCCGCAGGTGAAATTCTTAGAATAGTGACAAGGGCATATAAGGAGGGAGAATTGGTTATTGAGGGAGACACAGGTTTTGTTGTGAGAAGAAAAAGGCATATTGATAGTGATGATGTGGGTAATAAGAATTCAGAGGAGTATAGTTTTATAACTGGCGATGATGATGAAATTAAGATATTGATAAAGACAGAAACAGGTCAGGAGAAGAGATACGCGAAGGTTTCAAATGATACCAATCCAATACATACAAGCAGGCTTTTTGCAAGACTTGCAGGTTTGCCAGGAACTATTTTACATGGAGTATGTGTAATTGCCATGTGCACAAATTCTCTGATAGATAATCTTGCTCAAAGGGAGATTAAAAGACTCAGTAGTGTTTCTGGAAGATTTGCCTATCCTGTTATTCCTGGGGATACCTTAACTCTCAAGGGCAGGCGCTTTTTTAGAAATGGAAGAAAGGAGGTTAGCTTTAATGTCTTTTCTTCAAAAGGAAAGGCGGTTGTGAAAAAGGGACTTTTTTCTTATATCTAAAAAACAAGATCTTTGTATGCCCAAAGAGCTTCTTTTTCTATTTCAAGGAGGTTTCGGAAAATTTCATAAAATCCGGAGCCTCCTGCTGTAAATACTCCATGACCAAAAACTATAACACCTCTACCAGAGATATATTCTGGGACAGTTTGCAGTAGTGTGTTTTTCCCTCTGCCAACCTCTCCTGTAACAATTGGGACATCTTTCATGAATCTTCTATCTGAGCAGGATATGTGACATTTACCTCTATTGGGGCAGTTAATTTTATCACAGAGCATTGAGTAGATGACGCTGAATTTTGGATGTCCATGTAGTATTGCATTAAATTTTTTTTTAAGGTATATGGCCCTGTGTGTAGAGAATTCACTGGATGCTGTTATTGCATTGGTTTTGCTATTGTCAATGGGGCATGGATCAATATAGCCTTCAAGCTCATCAAGGGAACTCCCTGTTTGGCTTATATATATTGTATTTTCAAAGAGGCATGATATATTCCCAAAGAATGAGTCAACAAGGCCTGATTCAACAGTGAGGGAACCTGCCTCAATAATTGCAGCAATAGCATCATCTTCTTTTTCAAAGGGATATGGACTCTGTGGCATTTTGTCAAAAGGTAGCAGATGGTCTTCATAGCATTTTATGGCTTTTTTGGCAATTTCCTCTACCTCGCCCTCCATTTTCATGAGATTTTTTCTGTGATAATAAAAATCGCACATGAATTTTACAAAAAGGCTAAAGCAGATTGAACTGAATGTAACAAAGGCCTGTTCAACACCTATTGCACCCTGAGCAATGACAGAACCGTCTTTTAGCACAAGACCCTTTCTTTTCTTGAGCTTTTGTGTTAGCTCTCCAACATTGAGATTTTGTGCTATGGGGATGTCGTGAAGAAATGTTCTTGTTTCTGTATCTTCAGGTTTAAGGAAATCTTTTTCTTCATAGCTGGCCAGATATTTTATCATAGATTTATATGGCTCACGAGGAATTGAATATATTATAGCTGATACGCCAAGGGAGTTAACCACCTGAGAGAGTATTTCTGTTTTATCGGATTCTCGGTTCCACTGAAGATCTGCATCTAAAAATCCCACAAGGGGATCTGTGCTATTGCAAAGCCTCTGTGATATAAGCTTTTGGAGGTATTTTTCTTTTACTCCAGCCATTTTAATTTAAGCTCCCTGGTTTTTGTTTCTAAAGGCTTTCCCTCTGGTGAAAGTCCTCTTATTAGATAGTAATTGGCTCTTGCTTTAAGGAAGTCATCTCTGTTGATAGCATTTTCTGATTCAAAAAATCTCTCTGGCAAATCATCATCCTTTGAATCAAATCCCAGAGTATAGTTTATAATTCTTTCATTATAAAAAATCCTTTCACCACAATTCATGAGATCCCCAGCAGTAAAGTCTTCTCCTGTAACAGCATTCAAAAGCTTTGCACACTCCTCAAGTCCAAAGGCATTTACAGAAAATCTACACAGTCCAAGGGAGTCCATTGCTGCATTCATATCTTCGTTTAGTTTGGTAATCCTTGCTTTACCCTCAAAGGAAAATCTGTCAGTTGCAATGGGCTTGCGCAATATCTCGTGAGAAAGGGGATATGCCTGAAGATAACAGCCACCCCTTGTTGATGTTGCATAGGCAAGGCTAAAGCCGTAGGCACCACGGGGATCAAAGGCTGGTAAGTCAAGGCCTTTGACATTCATTGATGATTCTGGAGAAGATAATTTTTTTGAAAATTCACTTGAGCCTTTAATCAACAGTTTTCCTTCCCCTGAGGCAAAGGCAATTTCTTTAAGCAGTTGAATAATATCGATGCTATGGTCTTTGTATTTTAGTTCCCTGTAACAGGCAATTGCAGAGGCTGCAGAGATTGTATCCATTCCTGTTTCATTGCAGAGTCTGTTTGCCTCCATAACAATATCAATATCCCTGTTATCAATAAGAGATGAGAAATGTGCCATTGAGTTGTATTCAGGGAGTAATCCCTCGGAGCTTATTCTTTTACATAAGATAGGGCAGTTTGGGCAACCTGTCTTTTCCCATGGATATTTATTTTTAAAATTCCAGGCGTTGAGATGTTCTGCCTCAGGAAAACTTCTGCCTGCAAAATTTTTTGCAGGCATGATATTTCGTGAAAAAATGAGATCATATAGGGCAGAGGTCCCAAACTCTGTAAAGCCCAACTCACCCATAAGAGAAGGGGATGCAGATACAAGTCGCATGGAATCCTCTATGCCTTTGCTTAGATTTTCGCTGTCATGAACTGCAATATCGCAACTGCCATAAACCTCTATTGCCTTAAGCCCCTTGTTCGCCATAACAAGGCCAAGACCTCCTCTGCCTGCAAAGAAATATTTGTCTATAATTATATTTGAAAAAGCCACTCCATTATCAGCAGCAATGGAGGTAATTGCTGCGCTACCCTCTGGTTTAAGCTTATGGAATATATCAGAGGCCTTTTTATTTTTTAAATCATTGCAGTCAAAAAAGGATACATTTTCATCTTTTACCGTCAGCCCAATTTGATTTTGCGATTTTCCTGTTATAATAATCCCATCCCATCCAGCTTTTCTTAGGTGCCATCCAAAGAAGCCTCCAACTGCAGATGTAAAGAAAGTCTTTGTAAGTGGAGATATTGACGATATAATTGTTTTTACTGCAAAGGGAATTTTTGTTCCTGTTAAAGCTCCTGGGAAGAATAGAAGTGGAATTTCACTGGGCATAAGATTTTTTATTTCTCTCATATAGTAAGAGCAAAGTCCTCTTCCACCTAAGAAGCTTTTATATATATTTTCTTCAGGCCTTATTACTTCATATTTTTGAGTGCATAGATCTATGAGAAGTATTTTGCCTGTCCATCCGTAGGATTTATTGCTATGTGGCACATTTTCCTCTCTTGTTTTTTAAACAGCTTTAAAAAAAATATTTAGATGTCAAGAGGGATTATTTTTTGTTAATCTGTATTTTTAATCATTTTTCATTCATTAATTTTTTTCACTTAAGTATGACTCGGATCTTTTAAGTATACTGAGGGATTTTTGATGTTTTAAAGTTTATCAAGTTTTATAATTTTTATAAATAAATTAAAATATAAAAGATGTTTCTATAAAATGTAACGCTTTTGTGAGTTTTTTAAAATTTTTTCACTCTAAAAAATAGTATTTTTATTGCAAAAAAATAAGCATGTTTTTATAGTGTTTAAACAGTTGGGTCTAAAAAATATTTTTAATAAATAAAGAGGGAATATGAATACAACTGGTAACCAAAGCAAGTACAGAGAAAGGTATAATGATCATGAGTTCCTCAGTGAGGATGTTCTTGATGATGAAAAAGAGCAGGAGTTTTTTAAGCAAATCAGAATAAGGCTTAAAGAAGTAAGAAAGGAACTCAAAATAACTCAGAGGGAATTTGGCGAATCTGCTGGTATAGACAGAAGATATGTTGCTAAAGTGGAATGCGGCTCTCAGAATCCTTCATTTAAGTTCCTGAGGAGTATTTCCATAAAGCATAAAATATCGTTGGACTGGCTGTTATATGGAATTGGAGACAAGTTTGTTACTGCAAATGAAAAGAATTATGGACAAGAGCTTGTTACTTTCAAAAAGCTTCTTGATAAGGGTTCACAGGAAGACATTGAAGTTGTAATCAAGATGATTAACAAGCTTTTGAACTGATTTCAAAAGTATTTTGAATTTAATATATTTTTTTCAATAAAAGAGAGGCTTGCTGAATGTAGGCCTCTCTTTATTTTGAGACTAATTTACAAATAAATTTGAGGCATAGTTAAATTGCAAAAATTGGTCGAATCTTAGATAATTGTGAAATTTTTCTTTAAATTCTAAGACGTTAATATTGCCACAGTTTTTCTATGGCCATGTTGTTTTTATTGTATCCTCAGTACAAAACTCCGGGGCTTGATGGTTATGATTTTTTTCAAAATTAACAGCCCATCCATGATGCATTAAATCTTGCAGAGCTTTATTATAAAAGAGCATATAAGATCTAATTTGTAAAAAAATGTTGACAAATTGGCATATAATGCTCTTTTATTGGGTAAAATTGTCTTAAAAAGACGATGAATATTAAAAATGCATGGAGGATAGATATGAATAACAAGATTTATCACATCACATCACATCACATCACATCTAAATTAAATTTTGTTTTTAAATTGGTTTCTTTTTTTGTTGTGATAGTTTCATCATCATGTTTAAATTACAATCCCCAGTCGGCTTCTGTTTCATCTTTAAAAAATTATGACTATGTTTTTAAAGTAATTATAAGTGAAAAAAAGATGCGTGCAATGACTGATGAGCAGAGGGTGGCAATTGAAAAAGATATTTTGAGTATTGAAAATCAGTTTAAAACAAGGCTTATTGATACAGGGAGAATGAGAAATGCCGATGCACTGGGACGTATGTCTTTAATTGCAGCGGAATTACTTTCAAATGAACAAATATCTGAAAGCATTTACGCATTGATGCAATCTGGTGTTGGAATTGAATTTTCTTGCAACGAAATGCTTAGAGATAATCTTAAAGAGCAGAGCGAAAGATATTCATCTGAAGCTTATGCAAATGTTTATACTTTTACCGGCGATAATTCGATACAAAGCGCACCATGGGAAAAAAGCATGGTGAAGGAATCAGCTGAGAGGAATTATAGAAATGATGGTGATTTAACTGATGGAGAAAATATTTCCGGTAATAGTGAAATATTTCTGCAGGGAGAATTTAAAGATGAGGCTTTGATACAGGATTATTATAATGGTGTATTAACTGAATTAGCTTCTAGGAGTGATGTTATTACTGAGAAATCAGAAGATGGCTCTGTTAAGTTGAATCTTGCTAACGGTGTTATAATGGAATTTGAAGCTAATGTTGACGATGGGAAAAGAGGGTTTAAAAAGGTATGGAAGAAGGTCAAGACACTTGTTAAAGAAAATAAGCCAAGGATATTGGGTGCGCTTGTTTTTGCAACAGGAGGATTGGTGGCATACCAAGCTGGGGCTATTTGTATTTCAAATCCACTGTTATGTGCAGAAGGAGCACCTATTGCCTTTTTCTCAGCATCATGTCTAATGCATTCAGGATTACACATGATGAAAGAAAATGAGTACTATATAGGATGTTCATTTAAACAGAAATCAGATTAATACTTTAATCTGATTTCAATACCACTTTTAAAGTGGTAAATGGATTATTGAACATTCAAATTGTCATTATTTTATTGTCTGTTAAATTATGTGGGACACAATAAATATTATTATTCATGAAGGAGGTTGGTTTTATATGAAAAAGTATCTCATATATTGTTCAATGTGTGGTCTCTGTCTTTTGTTTGCTGTAAATTCCTTTGCTTTTTCAAATGATTTTATGACGTCATCTGAAATTAAAACAAATTTAGTCTTTTCTCCAATCTCTTATAATAAATTTCTTGGGACTCTTGTGAATGATGATGAGTATGATTTTAAAGACCAATTTTCAGAAGCTCCTTTTAAACGTATAGGAATTGAAGTGACAAGAAGTTATGTTGGTTTTGTATTATATTTTACTCATAATCGCTTCAGTGCCAGTATTGATCCCTGCGGAGAGAGTTACTTTGATAAAGAAAAAATATCGATTACCTCATATATCCTTGGAGTTACTTTCCAGCGTCCAATTGATTTTATTTCCAGAAATTTCATATTTAAGTTTGATTTGGGCTTTTCTTCAATTGATATATGGAAAAAGGAAATCAAAGAAAAGGGAGGAAAATTAGGAGTCTATTTTGACGCAGGGTTAAGATATGTATTCCCTTCTGATTCAAATTATAACCTTAATATAGGTATTGATTTCTCACATTCTGAAAGCTTTGGTAATTATAGTGATGATTGCTATGATTTCCTTGGCATAAATGGCATCTATCCTTACGTTGGTATAATGTGGTAATGAGATTTATACGGTTTTGTTATGGTTTTATTTCTATTCTGTTTTTTATGATTTTTATCAGAGAACTTTATGCAGGAGAAAAAAATAATTATGGTATTATTATTTCTCCTGGATTTTCTTTTTTATATGGAACTATCTATGAATATGTTTTTATAGATGGAAGAAAGGGGAGCGAGCTTAGATGGGATCTTAAACCGCTGGTTATGGCTGGAAGTGAAATAGCCTTTAATTATAGTAATTTCTATATTAAAGAGAGTTTGTTATTTGCAATCAACGATCATACTGGTAGAGTAAAAGACTATGATTGGGATGATTCAGGAGATTTAAGTCATTTTTCCAGTCATTCTGTTAGCCAGAACGGCGCATTTTTTTTTAATATAATTTTATCTTATCTGCTGAGTATGAATGGAAATTTTTTCTTTGTTCCCGGAATGGGGTTCCGTTTAAGTAAAATACAATTAACAGCTGAAAATGGCTATCTTGAGTATCCTCCAGGTTCAGAGCCTGTAAATACTTATGGCAAAGGCATAATTTATGAACAAAGATATCTTCTGCCTTATGCTGGTGGCTTGTTGAGATATTACGGCGATATGTTTGTAATGTCGACTGGGTTATATTTTTCAAATTTTTTGTACTGCAATGCAAGAGATAATCATATTAAAAGAGATATCGATTTTTATGACAGAATAAAAATGGGAAAGTATTATAATATCTACAATTCTGTGGAATATCTTTTTTCGGATAGGATTTCCCTATCATTGCTTTTGACGTACACATATATTCCGCTGAAAAAAGGTGATAGTTATTATATCAACCTATCAGATGGAGTAAAAAGTTCTACTTTTAAAGATGCTGCTGGAATAAAAGCAGAATTCATTGAATTGATGCTTTTGATTTCGCTGCTTTTTTGAGGCATAAAAATAAAAAATTAATCTGCGAGTCAGTATTATGAGCCCATATGGATAGTGAATAAAATTTGTAATATTCCTTTGAAGGGAATGAACAAATATCTGAAAGCATTTACGCATTGATGCAATCTGGTGTTGGGATTGAATTTTCTTGCAACGAAATGCTTAGAGATAATCTTAAAGAGCAGAGCGAAAGATATTCATCTGAAGATTTATGCAAATGTTTATACTTTTACCGGCGATAATTCGATACAAAGCGCACCATGGGAAAAGAGCTTGGTGAAGCTAATGCTGATGATGGAAAAAGAGGGCTTAAAAAGGCATGGAAAAAGGTCAAGACACTTGTTAAAGAAAATAAGCCAAGGCTAGTGGGTGCGCTTGTTTTTGCAACAGGAGGATTAGTGGCATACTATGCAAATGCTATACCAGGGGTAGGTCAGGGCATGGCTTATATTGGTGCAGCTTGTTTAATGTATTCTGGCAAGGAGATGATGAAAGAAAATGAATATTACATTGGCTGCAAATTTGAAGAAAATATACAATAACGCTTTGATTTTTTGATTACTATGGGAGGCAATATGAAAATGAAAAAATACTTAAACTTAATATCTATATTGGCAATATTATTTTCAACACATAGTCTAATTGCATCAGAAGACCTACAGAGTCAATTAGGCAAAGGAAAGAGAAACTTAATCTATTCGCCATTTGCCTATAATCATTTTACAGGAAGTATTTCCGGTATTAACGATGACTATGGTTTTAAAGATCAACTCCGTGAGGTTCCTGTAAAGCGTTTAGGTATAGAAAGTTTTATACTTAATAGCAGAAGTAAATATGAGAATTATCTTGGTCTTTTTATATATATTACTCATAATCGTATAAACACAGGGGCTAATCCTGACAGTAATATTGATTATAAGAAAAAAGATACTAGTATCACATCTCTTGCTGTTGGGTTTACAGGTATACAGCCAATTAGTTTTATATCGCAACAACTGTACCTAAAACTAGGTCTTGGTATTTCCTCTATAGATATATGGCGCAGTGAAACTAACGATAAGGATAATAGATTTGGCATGTATATTGCTGGTGGCTTTCAATATGTTTTTTCTTCAGATACAAATTATAACGTAAATATTGGAATAGATTTTTCCCATTCAGAAAGCTTTCTTGGTGATAGTAACAACAGATATAATAGGATTGGATTGAGGGGCATCTATCCTTACGTTGGTATAATGTGGTAATGAGATTTACTTACGTTTTTAAAGTATAAATAAAAAATAAGTGACAAAAAAGCCCGTGGCCTGAATTTAGTGTAACAGGTCTTTTTTGTTTTTATAAGGAAAATTTTTTCTGGAGATGTAGATGAAGAAAAAGAAGAGAAAGTTTTTTAATGAACTCATAGAAAAATATAAAGGAGAAGGGGCAGTTCCCTTTTGCAGGTATTTTGGAGACTGTGGTGGTTGCTTGTTCCAGAATGTTCCTTATGAAAACCAGCTTAAGCTAAAAGTTGAGTATTTAAATATAATCTTAGAGGGACTTATAGAGGTAAATTCAATTGTGCCTTCAGTTCCTTTTATGTATCGCAATAGGATGGATATGGTTACTGCCTTTGGCAAAAAGGGTTTAAGGAGAAGCGGGACTTACAGACATGTTGTGGATATTGAAAGCTGTCCACTTATGCAGGGAAAGTCCAGTGAGGTTTATGGAAAGCTGCGCCTTGCACTTTCAAAAATTGAAGATTATAATTATCTGACACATGAGGGATATTTGCGTTATATTATTTTGCGTCAGGCCAGATTTACAGGTGAGGTTATGGCTAATTTCGTTGTTGCATCACCAGAGGATAGGTTTGGTTTTGCCTTGATGGATATTTTGGATGAACTGGACTCCTGCTCAATACTATTAAACAGTGGTCTTGGAGATTTAAGCATTGCACCTCTTTTTAAAACTATCAAAAAAGGATTTATCACAGAGTCCTTTGATGAAATAGAATATATGATCACGCCAAATTCTTTTTTTCAGTCAAACTCAGAGATAGCTCTAAAGATGTATCGTGAAATTCTTTCCTATGTAAAAGGCAGGACTCTTGATTTGTATTCAGGAGTTGGTAGCATATCGCTTTTTGTTGCAAAGGCAGCAGATAGCGTCACAGGTGTAGAGATCTCCCAGGAGTCTGTTGCTATAGCAGAGGAAAACAGAGAAAATAATTCCATAGACAATGTAGAATTTATTTGCACTGATGCCATGGAATTTATTAAAGAACATAAGGGAGAGTATGATACAGTGATAGTGGATCCGCCACGAAGTGGGATGCACCCTAAGGTAATTGGTCGCATTGAGGAATTAAGGCCAGAGAGAATTATTTACATGTCCTGCAATCCCTCAACCTTTCGGGATGATCTTCATGCATTAGAAAATTATAAAATTACACACTTTGCTGCCTATGACATGTTTCCTCAGACTCCACACATAGAGACTCTTGCTTTGCTGGAAAGGAAAATCTAAATGTTTGACAGAATAACAGATAAGGGGCTCAAGAGAAGAATCAAACAGCATGTTATTGCTCTGGAGCATAAATTTTTTGCCTCTGTGCAGCCAGGCTTTGAGCAAACACTTAGCAGAGAGCTTAGCTCCTTTGGCCTTTCTGTTTCTCCAGATTATATAGAGGGAGGTGTTGAGTTTACAGGAGATCTTTCATCCTGTTATAGGGCATGTATGTTAAGCCGCACAGCTTCCAGGATTATAATGCGCATTGCAGAGTTTAAGTCTCACAACTATTTTGAATTGGAAAGGAATATAAGAAATTTCCCATGGGAGCTTTATATAACCAAAGATACGCCAATTGATTTTTCTATAAGCTCATCCAATTCTATGATTTATCACACAGGCAAACTAAAGGAGATTTTTCAAAAAAACATAAAAGAAAGACTTGGAGAGGATCTTTTATTTTTTGATGGGGATTATACCTCATCGCTAACACTCCTTGTGCGGAATTATAAAAATATAGCAACAGTAAGCATTGATGCCTCTGGTGAGTTTCTTTACAAAAGAGGTATAAAGATCTATGCCGGGAAGGCTTCGCTGCGGGAAACTCTTGCATCTTTAATTTTGCTGGAGGCTAATTTAAATGATTATGATGTTTTGCTTGATCCAATGTGTGGTTCAGGAACCTTTAGCATTGAGGCAGCCTTAATCTGGACGAAAACTCCCCCTAACATAGATAGAGCTTTTCCCTTTAGACTCTGGCCATCTTTTAAAGAAAGGAATTTTAACTATGTTAAGTCTGAGATTTTAAAGGAGGTTATAGCTCCTGAGAAAACAGGAAAGGCGATTATTACTTCAGACATTGACAGGGAGGCAGTGGCTATTGCTTGCAAAAACGTTCCTTCTCACTTAAGAGATTTTATCAAGCCAGATGTGGATGATTTTTTTTCTTTAAAAGAAAGCATTCTTCCTAAGGGGAAGAGTCTCATTGTTTTAAATCCACCTTATGGGAAGAGGATTAAGGCATCTGATACAAATAAGCTCTATAAAGAGATTGGAAGCAAAATAAGAAGAGATTTTAGAAAGTGCAATTATGCCATAATTGCACCAGGTGAAGAGGCAGAAAAAGCTCTTGCTCTTCCCTATAAGAGAAAGATTCCCTTTAAACATGGAGGCATTCCAGTTGCTGTAATTTTCAGCAACTGAGATAAATTATACTCTTCCTTCCTTGACCAGTTTTGCAAAGTGCTCATAGGATCTGTCATAGGTTTTTTCTGAAGATGAGTCAAAAAAACATGCAGGAAGTTGCCTTGACTTTCTGTGATAGTGAAGGCACTCACAGCAGATGCCTTTTCTTGAGCAGGGATCATAGGTGCAATTGCATTTTTCTAAGTTTTTTTCTTTTTTGCATTCCATAAGCTACCTCACTTTTCTTTTACCTGTTTAAATACATAAAATTTTGATCCAAGAAAGTTTACAGATAACCCTCCAAGTATTCCAAGAAATGCAGCCAGCAGATAGTATTTGTTAAAGAATGGTCTTGTCTCATATAGGTAAACAGAGATTGTCCAGTTTACAGCAAAGCCAGTAAGGCTAACTATGAAGAAACGTATATATTGCTTTATTATCCCATGACCATTTTTTGGGAAATTGAATTTTCTGTTTAGCATAAAGTTTGATGTTAAGGCAAAGACAAAGCCTATAACTCTTGCTACACGGAAGTTTAGGTTAAGTATATCGTATGATATAAAGACAAAGCTAAGGTCAACAACCATGCCTGAGGCACCAATGAGAGAAAAGACAATAAATTCACTTAAAGTCCTGAATTTGAATCTAAAGAGCCTCCATATATGTATGAGATAGAGAATCTGTTGTTTTAGCGTAAGCTTGCTTTTGCCATAGAGCCTTTCCTGAAATTGAATCGGGATCTCTGTGACTCTTCTGGGGTTGAGCTTCACAAGTAACTCAAGGCCAATTTTAAAGCCAAGAGGGTTTAGTTTAACCTTTTGTTCAAGAAGTGAGCTTTTAAATGCAAAAAATCCAGCCATTGGATCCTTCACAGAAGTAAAAGGGCGGGCTATCATCCTTGAAACAAGAGCATTTAAGGTGCGGAATATGTTAAAGTGTTCGGCAGAGCCTCCTTTTACAAATCTGCTGCCTATTACAAAGTCAAAATTTTCTTTTGATATTTTGTCCAGCATTTCCGGGATTTTCTCTGGTGGATGACTCAAATCTGCATCCATTACAAGGAAGATTTCCCCTGAGGCAAGCTCAAATCCAGCAATAACAGCAGAGGAGAGTCCCTTTTCATTAAGTCGTATTTTTAATTTTACAGGATAGTTTTTTTCCAGTTCTTTAACTTTCTGGTCTATCCCATCCTGAGAATTATCATCAACTATTATGATCTCATATTTATATTTTGTTTTTTTCAAAGCCACATCGATTTGCCTTGTTAGCTCCGGAATATTCTCTGCTTCTTTAAATGTGGGCACTATTATTGATACTTTTCCCATGTCTACCTTTTGAGTTAATTAATGAAATTTTTATTACTTTCTTAAAGTCCTTGCCTTTTTTAAATTATAATTAAATAACAAGTCACTTTGAGAACAACTATTTTTTATGTAAAGATTTTTTTTGGAACTATTTATTTTACAATGGTGCAAATTTAAGTGGGAAGCTATAAATTGCTCCTTGAAATGATGGTGAAAGTATTAACCACAGTGCACACAGAGAGTGGAACTAAAGTCTCTCCCAATCAAAGCTTACTATATTTCTATCCTTTTTACTAAATTCTATACCTATAAGATATACAGAGCTATATTTATTCACATACTTTTCAAAATATCTCTTCTCTTTTATCTGGCTCAGGGCATTACCATCAGACTTATCTTCCACTACCTTAAACTCCACAACATAGGCATTACTCTCCCACAGCACTGTTAGATCTATCCGTCCTGTATTTGTTGCATCCTCTGCTATTGTCCTTAAGCCTGCCCCATTAAATAAGGCATATATCACTGAGGCATAGTAACCCTCATAATCCTGCAACTCATTCTTCCTATACCAATCCGATGGAATACTGGCAAAAAAACTATAAAGTATATCTTTGATTTTATCTATGTTACCATCTCTCAATGACAGTAGCATGTCTATCTTTGTTCCATCTTTCTTTACAGGGTCTGGTGTTAGGTATGTTAAAAAGGCATCAGTAAAACTTTTTCTCACCTCCAAATTTGGATAAGTCAATACATATATCCTATTGTTATCTATGGTTATTACATCCTTTATTGTTAAATATCCTGATTGAAATAATAAATTCTCTGGAAATATATAGTCTATGTCTATATTGGAAAGTAGCTCTTCCCCTACCTTTAGCTCCTCTAACTTTGGCAAATAGTATTTATTCCTCTGAAATAGCTTTATTAAAAATGTAGGTGTCCCTGTCTCAAACCAG